>Ga0208958_1000017_pt1 | contig 287785 bp, 296 predicted proteins | sample RifOxyB1_FD_184032 | JGI IMG/M metagenome (GOLD analysis project Ga0208958, IMG submission 184032) | Soil microbial communities from Rifle, Colorado - Rifle Oxygen_injection B1 (SPAdes) | ecosystem: Environmental > Terrestrial > Deep subsurface > Rock core/Sediment | place: Rifle, Colorado...
GGTAATTGGTTTATCAGAAAACGAAATGGCGGATCAAACCCGTGATTTTGCTCAAGAACTAGAAGCAGTGATAGATGTTCCTTTTGAGTTTTTTGATGAAACCCTGAGTTCAAAAGAAGTGGAAGAACTTCTCAAACAAAAAGGTATCAAAAAAGCCACTCGCCAAGGTCAGATTGACCACTTTGCTGCAGCCTTGATTCTTGAACAATGGTTGGAATTGCAGGATTAAACCTCGGTTTAGCTTTGTTTCTCTTACTGTAAAATTACCAGTTTCTAGAGTTAAAAATTTCCTGAAGATTTCCCAATATTTCTCCGAATATTAATAAGTGACAGTCTTATATCATCTAATTGATTTATAATTAGACCGATATTTTCGGTTTGAGTGGATATTTCCATTGATTTGACGAAAAGCTCGGTTGCTAGTTTTGCCTCGCCAATATTGTTTAGTGCCTCGGCCATTGCTACAAGCACTTTAGTTCTATCAAGTCCTCTCTTCAATAACTCTATTGCCACTTGATTTATTATTTTTTCGTCTGGTGCGTTATTCATTTCTGCCAATAACTCTGAGGTCTGTACTCTTTTAGTAGGCTCTTTTTCTTTTTGTACTGGTTCTGGAGTTTTTTGTTCTCCCATTGATGTTTCGGTCATTTTTTCTTTCTATATATTTTATTACTGATTTCTTTTTTTATCCTTTTTTCATTTATTATATGTTACATACATCATAGTAGCAATTTTTTGAGTGACTAGTCAATTGATCAGTTTTCGCTTTTTCTAGGTGTTTTATGTTACACTATCTACTCTGAAAAAAATGAAGAAAAAACTCTGGGTAATAGTGCCACTTTTGATCATTATCATTTCTATTTTGATTGGTACTGCCATTCTTTTTCTAACTAGACCAGTTGATTCTCAAAGCCAAACTTCACAACGTTTTGTCATTCCTCGCGGTCAAGCAGTTAGAGTAATTGCTGATCGTCTGCAAGAAGCTGGTCTGATCAAGAACGCCTTGATTTTTCAGTTGATCGTCAAACAGGAAGGTTTGGGTAATGATATTCAAGCCGGTAGTTTTGATCTTTCGCCTAGTATGAGTACTAGGGAAATTGCTCAACAATTGACCGAAGGAACAAATGATTTGTGGGTCACTATTTTGGAAGGTTGGCGCCGAGAAGAAATTGCTGAAAGTTTGGTCAGTCAAGATTTGAGCGAGTTTTCTGCAGAAGAGTTTCTAGATTTAACCAAAGGCACAGAAGGTCGTTTATTTCCTGATACCTACTTAATTCCCAGAGAAATTACGGCTAAACAAGTAGTTTCACTTTTGGAACAAACTTTTGAACGTAAAGTGCTTGCTGGTTTGGAAAAAGAGATTGCTGCTTCTGCCTATGATTTTGAAGATGCTCTAATTATGGCTTCTATTGTGGAACGAGAAGCCAGAGGAGAGGCGGAGTTGCGCATGGTGGCTGGTATTTTATGGAACAGAATAGAGATAGGTATGGCTTTGCAAGCTGACGCTACTTTGCAATATGTCAAAGGTTACAACGCCACAGAGAAAGCTTGGTGGTCTCCACCAACTGCTGCTGATAAAAAATTGACTTCGGTTTATAACACCTATCGCTATCCTGGTTTGCCTCCTCAGCCAATTGCCAATCCCAGCCTAGCTGCAATTCAAGCTGCTCTCAATCCTGCTCAAACAGACTATTTTTATTACTTACATGATCGCACTGGTAAGGCGCATTACGCAGTAACTTTGGATGAGCATAACGCCAATATAAATGCTTATTTACGTTAGAAAATACGATAGGGAAGATAAGTACTTGCAAAAGTAATAAAAGACTGTTAAAATCCCCTGTTATTGTGTTGGGCTTTAAGTTGACAGCCTTTTTTAGGCTTTCTTTTATTTCAAAACAACACAAACTGATAGCAATAAGAACACAGCGCTTTAGTTTACAGAATGATTAGCCAGATTAAATACACAATATAAAATGTGAATAGAGACCACCACAGGTGTGTCTCTCTTTTTGTCTGTAAATCAGGCGTAGTAAAAATGCACTCGGGAGGATTTTTTAATGCCACAATTACAACGCCAAAATTGGGGGAAACAACACAAATTTCTACCAGAATTAGATCTAATTCAACTGCAAAAGGAGAGTTACGATCAATTTCTAAATTTTGGCATAGAACAATCTCTAAAAGAGATTAATGGTGAAAAAGGCATTGAAGATTTTACTGGCAAAAACTGGTCTCTTTCTTTTGCCAATCATCGTTTTGGTAAACCCAAATACACTCCTACTCAAGCCAAAAACAAAGCTGTTTCTTATGATTCCCCCTTATACGCAGAAGCTACCCTAAAAAATCAACGCACTGGTGAAGAACAAACCCAAGAAGTATTTTTGGGTGATTTGCCAATGATGACCGGGGTGGGCACTTTCATTATCAATGGCATTGAGCGGGCTATTATCACTCAATTAGTTCGTTCTCCTGGAGTATTTTTCTTGGGAGATGAAGATCCCAATAGTCGTCGTGTATTGTATCGAGCCGAGCTTCGTCCCTTACGTGGTTCTTGGTTGGAAGTCGTAGTGGGTCGTCGAGATGTTATTACTGTCAAGATTGATCGTCGTCGTAAAATGCCTGTCACGGTATTACTTCGTGCTTTAGGTTTTGAAACAGATGATGATATTCGTGCTTTGTTTAAAAATCTGGCCAAAAAAGACGAGTTTGATTTATTGGAAAATACTTTGAAAAAAGATGCAACCACCAATCAAGCAGAAGCCCTGATTGAGATTTATGAAAAAATGAGACCTGGAGAGCCAGCAGTTTTGGACACTGCTCGTGAATATCTCTCTCAGCTTTTCTTTGATCCCAAACGCTATGATTTGGCCAAGGTTGGTCGTTACAAACTCAATCGTCGTCTCAAATTGGACGTCAAAGATGAAACCACTGTCCTCACTGCGCAAGATGTTGTAGCAGCAGTGGAATATTTGATCAATTTACAAAATGGAGTTGGCAAAGTAGATGACATTGATCATTTGAGCAATCGCAGAGTGCGCAGAGTAGGAGAGCTGGTAAAAGCAAGTGCTTTTCGTATTGGCTTGATTCGTTTGGAGCGCTCTATCAGAGAAAAAATGTCTTTGACCAAAACAGACGAGACACTCACTCCAGCTGCTTTGGTAAATGCTAGACCTCTGATTGCTACTATTTCAGAATTTTTCCGTCGTAATCGTTTATCAGCAATTTTGGATCAAACCAATCCTTTATCGGAAATTGATAATCTCAGACGTTTATCAGTGATGGGTACTGGTGGAGTAACTCGTGAGCGCGCTTCATTTTCTATGCGTGACATTAATGCTTCACAGTATTCTCGTATTGATCCAGTTCGTTCTCCTGAAGGTCCCAACATTGGTTTGGTAACTTATTTAGCTCTCTATACCAGAGTAAATAAATATGGCTTTTTGGAAGCTCCTTATTTCAAAGTAGAGAAAAAAGGTAGCAAAATGAAGATCAATCACGATGACATTATTTATATGTCAGCTGATGAAGAAGAAGATTACAAGATTACTCATGCTGGAGTCGGTATTAGCAAAGATGGCATTTTGGAAGATGAATGGGTGCCTATGCGCTATATGAATCAATTTATTGAAGGTCCAACAACTGATGTGGAGTATATTGACGTAGTACCTCGCCAAGTAATCGGCACTTCAGCTTCTCTAATTCCGTTTATTGCTCATGATGAAGCCAACCGGGCTTTGATGGGTACTCACATGCAATGTCAAGCAGTGCCTCTAGTCAAACCTAGTGCTCCAGTAGTCGGCACAGGTATGGAATCTTCTGTGGCCCTGGCTATGGGTAGAACTGTTATTGCCAAATTTGCTGGTACTGTGGAATATGTTGATGCAAATAGAGTCACTATCAAATTAAACAAAACAGAACATAAAAAAGCTGAAGAATATTTTTCCAAAAACGGCGACGAACATATTAATTATTCCAAAGGTATTCTTACCTATCAGGTTGTTCGTTTTGAACGAACTTCACAAAGCACTTGTTATTCTCAACGAGTAGTCGTGACTTTGGGACAGAAAGTTAAAGCTGGAGACATCTTGATTGATGGTCCTTCTGCAGATGGTGGCGAACTAGCTTTGGGAACCAATTTACTGATTGCTTATGCTTCTTTTGATGGTTTGGGTTATGAAGACGCGATCGTTATTTCTGATCGTTTGGTCAAAGAAGATAGTTTAACCTCTATTCAAATTAGTGAATATAAAGCCAAATTGATGGATACCCGTTTGGGACCAGAAGAATTGACCAATGATATTCCCAATGTCAGTGAAGCCTTTTTGAGCAATCTGACAATGGAAGGAATCATTCGTGTAGGAAGCCAAGTTTCTTCCGGAGATATTTTGGTTGGTAAAGTAGCTCCCAAAGGGGAAACAGAGCTCTCACCAGAGGAAAGATTATTGAGAGCCATTTTTGGTGAAAAATCCAAAGAAGTGCGCGATACTTCTCTAAGATTACCTCATGGAGAAAGTGGAACAGTAATTGATGTTCAGAGTTTGGATCGTGATCTGGGTGATGAATTGGACCCTGGAACACTCAAAGAAGTGGTGGTTCGCGTTGCTCAAATGAGAAAAATCAGAGTAGGTGATAAGTTGGCTGGTAGACATGGTAACAAAGGAGTTATTTCCAAGATTGTGCCAGTAGCTGACATGCCTCATTTGGAAGATGGTACCGCAATCGATATTATTATTTCTCCTTTATCAGTACTAGCTCGGATGAACTTAGGTCAATTATTGGAAGCTCACCTAGGTTGGGCAGCCCAAAAATTGGGTTATACAGTGGCTATCCCTGCTTTTGAGCAGATTGAAGAGTCACGAATTTGGAGTGAACTAGAGCGAGCGGATTTACCTCCATCTGGAAAAGCTCAGCTTTTTGATGGTAGAACCGGACAACCTTTTGAGGAAGCAACTGTGGTAGGTGTATCTTACATGTTGAAACTTTCTCATATGGTAGAGGACAAAACTCATGCTCGTTCTACTGGTCCTTATTCTTTGGTAACTCAACAACCTTTGGGCGGTAAAGCTCAAATGGGCGGTCAGCGACTAGGAGAAATGGAAGTTTGGGCATTGGAGGCACATCGGGCAGCTCATGTTTTGCAAGAAATGTTGACGATCAAATCAGATGATGTTCGTGGCCGAGCCAATGCTTTTGAAGCAATGGTCAAAGGTGAAGAAATTCCCGCCCCAAGTGTGCCAGAATCATTCAAAGTTCTCATGCGCGAACTTAATTCTTTAGCTTTGAAAGTAGTGCCCATCGACTCAGAGGAAATAGAAGAAGAAGTTGCTGAACCAATTTCTCCAGAAGAATTACCAGAAGATATAGAGATTGAGGATGAAAAAACTGATGAAGCTGAAGAGGAAGCTGATGAAGACGCTGATGAGGTGGCTGATGACTTAGTTGGAGATGAAGATATTGATGAAGACGAAGAAGATATCAAAGCAGTCGAAGAAAGCGAAGAAAATTAAATTATTTGAGAATTAAAGGAATTTATGAAAAATATTGTTGATTTTTCCGCCTTGCAAATTAGCATCGCTTCTCCAGAAGAAATGATGTCTTGGTCTCATGGCGAAGTCAAAAAACCAGAAACAATTAACTATCGCTCTTTGAAACCTGAAAAAGATGGTTTATTTGATGAAAAAATCTTCGGACCGGTTAAGGATTATGAATGTTACTGTGGTAAATACAAACGGATTCGTTATAAAGGCATTATTTGTGACAAGTGTGGTGTGGAAGTTACTCAATCCAAGGTACGTCGTGAAAGAATGGCTCACATTGGTTTGGCAACTCCAGTTGCTCACATTTGGTTTTTCAAAGGAGCTCCATCCAAACTATCTTTACTATTGGGAATTTCTCCTCGTAATCTTAATTCCATTATGTATTTTTCTCAGTACATCGTACTGAGTGTTGATGAAGATGAAAAGAAAAACATTTTGGAAAAATTGGAAGTAGATCTAGTAGCCGCTCAAGATGAATTGCGCTCTACTGCAGAAGAAGACATCAAAAAATTACAAACACAACTAGAAAAAGATGTCACTACTATCAAGGAAAAAGTTAAAAGCAAAGAAACTTTACAACTCAAACTTGATGAGCTCAAACTCAAAGCCAAACAAAACATGGCGGCTGTCAAACAACAGTTGGAAACTCAAACCGAGCAAACCACTGAGATTTTCAAAGCCATCAAAACCATGGTGAAGAAAATCAAGCGCAAAAGCGTATTGAGTGAAGATGAATATTTGAAATTAGATGAATATGATGCCGCCGCTCATCTTAGAGTAGGTATGGGTGCGGAAAGCATTTTTGAGTTGGTCAAAGAAATCGACATGGATGTACTGGTAGAGAAACTTCGTGCAGAAATGATTGAGAGCAAAGGTGCCAAACGAGTCAAAGCCATTAAACGTCTGCGAGTAGTAGAAGGTTTCAAACGCGCTTCGATCAATCCGGCTTGGACATTTTTGAATGTTTTGCCGGTTTTACCACCAGACTTACGACCGATGGTGCAATTGTCAGGTGGTCGTTTTGCATCTTCAGATTTGAATGATTTATATCGTCGTGTTATCAATCGTAATAATCGTTTGAAACATCTGATCAATCTTGGTGCTCCAGAAATTATTTTGCGTAATGAAAAAAGAATGCTGCAAGAAGCAGTTGATTCTTTGATTGATAGTTCACAAGCTAGACAAACTCGTCGCAGAGTAACTCGTCGCCCATTGCGCTCTCTTTCAGAAATGTTGCGAGGCAAACAAGGTCGTTTCCGTCAGAACTTATTGGGTAAACGGGTCGATTACTCTGGTCGTAGTGTGATTGTGGTGGGTCCAGAATTAAAACTCAATCAATGTGGTTTGCCCAAAGATATGGCTTTGGAAATCTTTAAGCCGTATGTTTTGCGTGAACTAATTGTTCAAGGAGTTGCTCCCAACGTCAAAAGTGCTCGTCACTTAGTGGATCGCAGAGAACCTGAAGTTTATGATGTTCTAGAAAAAGTTACCGCCAATCATCCAGTGATTTTGAACCGTGCCCCAACTCTTCATAAATTGGGTATGCAAGCTTTTTATCCACAATTAATTGAAGGTAGTGCCATTCGTTTACATCCTTGTGTTTGTTCTGGTTACAATGCTGATTTTGATGGTGATCAAATGGCTGTACATGTACCTCTAACCAAAGAAGCTCGTCAAGAAGCAGTAGATTTGATGATGTCATCTCACAATTTATTAAAACCAGCCAATGGTGAACCAATCACTGTTCCCAATAAAGATATGGCTATGGGAGTGTATTACTACACCACCATCAATGAAGAGCTAGAAAAATTACCAACAATTTTCTCTGGTAAAGATGAAGCTTATCATGCCTTTCAAATTGGTTTGGTGCGTTTACGTCAACCCATCACTCTTCGTTTGCCAAAGATTGGTTTAACAGTCACTACAATTGGTAGATTGCTTTTCAATGATCTTTTACCAGAGGGTAGTGCTTACATTAATGAACCGGTCAAGGCCAAAGATATTAAAGAATTAGTAACCGAAGCTATTAGCCAATTGCCAAATGAGGAAGTTGCTAATTTGATTGATGCCATTAAAAACTTGGGTTTTAAGGCAGCTACTGAGTCTGGTTTATCAGTATCAGTGACTGACTGTAAAATGATCGATGAAAAGAAAAGCATTGTTGATCGGGCCAACAAACGAGCCGAACAAGTTCAAGAAAGTTATCTGAATGGTTTGGTAACGGATGAAGAACGTCGTCGTAAAAGTATCGAAATTTGGATGGAAACGACTGATGAGTTGGCTGAAAAAACTTGGGATTCATACAGCAATGAAAATGCTGTCAAAGTAATGATTGACTCTGGTGGAACTCGGGCTTCAAAAGATCAAGTTAAACAACTAGCTGCTATGCGGGGATTGGTTGTAGATCCATTGGGCAACATTGTAGAAATGCCTACTAAATCAAATTTCCGTCAAGGTTTAACTATTTTTGAATACGTCACTTCTGCTCGTGGTTCTAGAAAAGGTTTGACAGATTCGGCCATCAAAACTGCTGATGCTGGTTATTTAACTCGTCGATTGAGTGATGTAGCCCATGATGCAATTATTAGAATGGAAGATTGTGAGACTGATAAGGGATTAGAAATCAGCAGAACCAATCGCAAAGAGGCTTTTGCAGATAGAATTTTGGGTAGATTTTTGGCAGAAGATGTTAAGGCCGGTCGCAAAATCGTAGCCAAAAAAGATGACATAATTACTGCTCAATTAGCTCAAACTATAGATAAAACAGAAGAAATTGAGTCAATAATTGTTCGCTCACCCATGACCTGTGAAGCTCGTAAAGGTTTGTGTCAAAAATGCTATGGTTGGGATTTTGCTACCAGAGAAATAGTACATATTGGCGTACCAGTGGGAGTGATTGCTGCTCAATCAATTGGAGAGCCTGGCACTCAGCTGACCATGCGGGTCAAGCACACTGGTGGAATCGTTGGCTTGGATGTGACTCAGGGTTTGCCTAGAGTAGAAGAATTATTGGAAGCTCGCAATCCCAAAGTAAGGGCGGTAGTAGCAAAAATTGCTGGCAAAGTTAAGATCAAAGAAGAGAAAGATCAAAAAATTATCACTATTCGTTCTACTACTACTCCAGCCGAAGAAGAAATCTTCGAAGTTCCAAGTGGCAAAGCTTTACTCATAGAAAATGGGGATTTAGTTCATCCCGGTCAAATGTTGACTGCTGGTGGAGCTGATCTTCAAGAACTATTACAATTGCAAGGTTTGCTTTTTGCCCAACAGCACTTAGTGGATCAAGTGCAACAAGTTTATGAATCACAAGGTATTACGATCAACGATCGTCATTTTGAGGTTATTGCCAAAAAAATGAGTGATAAAGTGCGAATTGAAATGAGTGGTGATACAGAGTATCTAACGGGTGAAATTTCTGAGCGTAGTCGCTTTATGTCGGTAAATGATGAAACTATGGCTGCTGGTGGTGAACCTGCTACAGCAAAAGTTTTATTATTGGGCATTACTCGTTCATCTCTATTTACTGATTCATGGTTGTCAGCTGCTTCATTCCAGCACACCAAACATGTATTAACCGATGCTGCTGCAGCAGGTAAAATAGATAATTTGGAAGGACTTAAAGAAAACGTTATCATTGGTCGATTGATTCCAACCAGTGAAGAAAGGGCTCGGGAAATCTAGCCAATCCAGACGGGACATGTTACAATTCCCCCTCTGAAAATTAATTGAGAAAAATATTATGCCAACTATAAACCAACTTATCCGTAAAGGTGGCCGAAAAAGACGCAGTAAACGTGTCAAGGCTAGTGCTTTACGTCGTAGTTTTAATTCAATTACCAATAAACCGGTAAAGACAACCAATCCTCAAAAAAGAGGAGTTTGTACTGTAGTAAAAACTATGACTCCCAAAAAGCCAAACTCAGCTTTGCGTAAGGTAGCTCGGGTGCGTTTATCCAATCATATGGAAGTTACGGCTTACATTATGGGTGAAGGACACAACTTAGCTGAACATAGTGTAGTAATGGTTCGCGGTGGTAGAGTGAAAGATTTGCCTGGAGTAAAATATCACATAGTTCGTGGTAAATATGATACGGCTGGTGTTGAAAATCGCAAAACCAGTCGCAGTAAATATGGAGTAAAAAAGGGATCATAATCAATGAGAACCAAACAAGCTAAAGTTCGAGAAACTACTCCTGATTCCAAACACGGGTCAGTTGTTGTGGCCAAATTAATCAATCAATCTATGTTGTCTGGTAAAAAAACCGTGGCTCAAAAGCATGTTTATCAAGCTTTGGATTTGGTAGCCAAAAAAACAGGCAAAAAACCCATTGAGATTTTGGAAGAAACCCTGAGAAATATTGCTCCTCAAATGGAAGTTCGTTCTCGTCGAGTAGGCGGTGCTTCTTATCAAGTGCCTATGCCAGTTCGTTCTCGTCGGGGAACTTCTTTGGCTTTACGCTGGTTAGTTGCAGAAGCAAATAAACGATCCAATGCTCAATATCACACTTATGCTGAAAAATTGGCCGCCGAAATGCTGGATGCTTTGGCAAACACCGGGGGCGCAATTGATAAGAAAATGACTTCGCACCGGATGGCAGAAGCTAATAAAGCTTTTTCTCACTTCCGTTGGTAGTTGAAAAGGACCAAAGATAAATAAAAAAGCTGGGAATTGAGTAGACAGTTGATAACAAAGATATTTTTGATTACTGCCGATTCACAATTATTTTTTTATTTATTTGTATAATTAATTGAATTTTATTTATTATTAAATTGACCAGAAAAATTTAGAAAAAATTAAAAGATCATGTCTGAAAAAAGTGCCAATAAACAAGTACCCTTAGAACGGATCCGTAACATCGGTATTATCGCTCATATTGATGCTGGTAAGACCACCACTACAGAGCGAATTTTGTTTTATACCGGTCGTACTTATAAAATCGGTGAGGTTCATGAAGGAGCTGCCACCATGGATTGGATGGAGCAAGAACAAGAGCGAGGCATTACTATTGTTTCAGCTGCTACTACTGCTTTTTGGACTCCATATTTTGAAAGTAATTTACCCAAAGTGGAATATCGTTTTAATATCATTGATACACCCGGTCACGTAGATTTTACTGCTGAAGTTGAACGTTCTTTGCGAGTGCTTGATGGTGGGATCACAGTATTGGATGCCTCAGAAGGTGTGCAATCTCAATCAGAAACAGTTTGGCGTCAAGCTGATAAATATCACGTGCCAAGAATTTGTTTTGTGAATAAAATGGATAAATTGGGTGCAGATTTTTTGGCTACCGTCCAAGATATTCAAGATAAATTTGGAGTTACACCGGCAGTAATGGTAGTACCCATGGGTTCAGAAAATGATTTCAAAGGAGTGATTCAATTATTAGATCGTCGAGCTTTATTTTGGAAAGATAATGCTGCTGATACTGAACCAACGGTTATGGAAATTCCTGAAAAATATCAAGCCCAAGTAGAAGAGCAACGAGCCAAATTGGTAGAAAGTATTGCCGAGACAGATGATAGTTTGATGGAAAAGTTTTTGAATGAAGAAGAGCCGTCTATCAATGAACTGAAAATAGCCCTGCGAAAAGCAGTTATTGGTTATAAATTGGTGCCGGTTTTTGCCGGATCATCTTTAAAAAATACCGGTATACAAGTCCTTTTAGATGCTGTTGTAGAATACTTGCCTTCGCCCACAGACATTGATGTAGTTAGGGGAATTAAACCAGGCACTGAAGAAGAAATTGAGCGCAAATTAACTCCAGAAGAAAAATTTGCAGGACTAGCTTTCAAAATTCAGACCGATCCTCATGTGGGTAAATTAACCTATGTCAGAGTTTATTCTGGAATACTCAAAGCTGGTAGTTATGCATATAACGCTACTCGCGATGAAAAAGAACGAGTGGGTCGTTTGTTATTGATGCATGCCAATAAACGTGAAGAAATTACCGAAGCTCGTTCTGGAGAAATCGTAGCAGTAGTCGGACTGAAAAACACCAAAACAGGTGATACTTTGGCTGATGAAAATGATCCAATTGTTTTGGAAGGTATTACTTTTGCTGAACCAGTTATTAGTTTGGCTATTGAACCAAAAACCAAAGCTGATCAGGAAAAAATGGGCTTGGCACTCAATAAATTATCCGAAGAAGATCCAACTTTTTCTATTAAAGTTGATCATGAAACAGGTCAAACCATTATTGGTGGCATGGGCGAATTACACTTGGAAATTATTGTGGATCGGATGAAACGCGAATTCAAAGTAGAGGCTGATGTTGGAGCTCCTCAAGTAGCTTATCGAGAAACTATTACCGAAGCAACTCAGGGTGAAGGTAAATACATTAAACAAACTGGTGGTCGTGGTCAATATGGTCACGTATTACTTCGTTTGGAACCCAAAGATCGAGGCACTGGTTATGAGTTCGTCAATGAAATTACCGGTGGAGCAGTGCCCAGAGAATACATTGAGCCAACCAATAAAGGCATTCAAGAATCATTGGAACGTGGTTTTTTGGCAGGTTATCCCATGACAGATCTTCAAGTAGCTCTCTATGATGGATCATTCCATGAAGTTGATTCTAGTGAACTGGCTTTCAAAATGGCTGGTTCATTGGGTATGCGTGAAGCAGTTAAGACTGCCGGAATGGTATTGATAGAACCAATCATGAAACTTGAAGTTACTACTCCAGAAAGTTTTATGGGTGATGTGATTGGTGATTTAGGTAGTCGCAGAGCCCAAATTCAAGGCACTACGACTAGGGGCAATGTAGTGATCATCACAGCCCTAGTTCCATTGGCAGAGATGCAAGGCTATGTTACAATCCTAAGGAGCATGACTCAGGGTCGTGCGAGTAGTGTGTTGTTACCCAGCCACTATGACGAGGTACCCAAGAGCATTACTGAAAAGATTGTAGAAGAGCGCCGAGGGGTGCATAGACGATAGTAATTTGAAAGAGAATAAATGCCAGTCGGAAATTAAACAAAGAGAATTGAATCAGTAATAATTAGTAGTAAAAAATAGTAGTAAAAAAAGGAAACTATGTCAGATTCACAAAAGAAATTTGATCGCAGCAAACCTCACGTAAACGTGGGAACTATCGGTCATGTCGATCATGGTAAAACCACCCTTACGGCGGCTATTACCCAGACTCTATCCAAAAAAGTACCCGGTGGCGTAAACAAACCGATGGTTTATGCAGACATCGATAATGCTCCAGAAGAAGCAGCTCGCGGAGTGACGATCAATATTTCACACATTGAGTATGAAACAGAAAAACGTCACTATGCTCACATTGATGCTCCTGGACATGCTGACTACATCAAGAACATGATCACTGGCGCTGCCCAAATGGATGGCGCTATTTTAGTAGTTGCTGCGACTGATGGTCCTATGCCTCAGACCAGAGAACACATTCTCTTGGCAAATCAAGTCAACGTGCCCAAACTAATTGTTGCTTTGAATAAAGTCGACATGGTTGATGATGCAGAATTGCTTGATTTAGTCGAAATGGAAGTGAGAGAATTATTGACCAAATATGGTTTTGATGGTGAGAATGCCCCTGTAGTGCGTGTTTCTGCTCTCAAAGCACTGGAAGGTGATGCAGCAGCTCAGGATCAAATCATGGAATTGATGAATAAGGTCGATGAATATATTCCCAATCCAGTTCGTGATTTGGACAAGCCATTCTTGATGCCTGTGGAAGATGTTTTCTCGATTAAAGGCAGAGGAACTGTGGCTACTGGCAGAATCGAAAGTGGCCAAGTAAAAGTTGGCGAAGAAATCGAGCTAGTCGGATTTGAAAAGACTTCCAAGTCAGTTGTTACTGGCGTGGAAATGTTCCATAAGCTACTAGATTCTGGTCAGGCTGGTGACAACGTAGGCATTTTGCTTCGTGGTATAGAAAAAGATGGTATTCAGCGTGGTCAAGTTTTGGCCAAACCGGGTAGCATTACTCCTCATACTAATTTTGAGGCAGAGGTTTACATCTTGAAAAAAGAAGAAGGCGGTCGTCACAAACCATTCTTCACTGGCTATAAACCTCAATTTTATATCAGAACTACTGATGTAACCGGTGAGATCACTCTTCCAGATGGTGTAGAGATGGTAATGCCTGGTGATAACGCCAAAATGAAGGTAAAATTAATCGCTCCTGTAGCTTTGAATGAAGGCCTGCGGTTTGCTATCCGTGAGGGTGGTTTGACTGTTGGAGCTGGTGCGATTTCAAAAGTGGTTAAGTAATCACTTGATGAATTTGTCAAAGAAAACCCCCGCCTTCGGCGGGGGTTTTTATAAGAGTAGTTGTTTACTTGATCTTCTCTTGATATAATCTGAAGTTCACGTTGAAAGACGTGATAAAAAATCTTAACCGGGGATTTTTTCTACTATCAACTCGATCTGTACACAATTGGATTGATCAAGTATAATTACCCCCTGTGTTTTGAATATCTCTGGTATTCCAGAGTAAAATTCGTTGGGTTGAGACCAAGTGTCACAACCGAACATATAACAAGTAAATTATGGTAAAAAACGCAAGTACACAAAGTGTGTATAAAATTCGAGTCAGGCTAAAATCATATGATCATCGAGTCATTGATGAAGCCAGTCGTAAGATTTTACAAACAGCTTTGTCTACCGGAGCAAAAGTAGTGGGCCCAGTGCCTTTGCCCACTCACACTAAGTCGTTTACAGTACTAACTTCGCCCAATGCAGATAAAAATGCACAGGAACATTACGAAATTAGAACACATAAACGTTTGATCGAGATAGTCAATCCTACCAATAAGACGATTGACTCCTTGATGCACTTAGAGCTTCCTGCCGGAGTCGACATTCAAATTAAGATGTAGACTTTAGAAAATTAGAATTTGATAAAGAGGGCAATAAGCCCTCGCTTATTTTTTAAGGTTTTTAGCTTAAAAAGAAAATTAAAATAAAAAAATGTTAGACGCAATCTTTGCTACTAAGCTGGGCATGACTCAAGCCTGGTCAAAGAGCGGTAAAAGATTGGCTGTAACAAAGTGTAAAGCTGATGATAACTTGATTGTTGGTCAGCAAGACACTTCTTTTACAGACAAATCTTCCCGCACTTGGAACACTAACCGCCAAAATATCTTGGAGGTTGGTTTTGGTATCAAAAAATTGAATAACATGAAAAAACCACTTCAACAACGTTTACGCAAAAGTGGTTTTACCTATGGCGTCAAACAAATTAAGGGTATCCATCACACTATAAATGAAGAGTCTCCGCTTAAAACCGGAGACTTTGTGTCTGTGAACGATGTTTTGGCAGTAGGAGATGTGGTAAAAGTGCAAGGAACAAGCAAAGGCAGGGGTTTTGCTGGAGCAGTTAAACGTTATGGTTTTCATGGAGGCCCAGCTACTCACGGTCAATCTGATAGACAAAGAGCAGTAGGTTCAATCGGTTCTGGTACTTATCCAGGCAGAGTTTGGAAGGGCAAAAGAATGCCAGGTCATTTTGGTATGGAAACCAAGACAGTCCATGGTTTGGTAGTTTTGCATATTAATTCTGAAACTAAAGAAATTTGGTTGTCTGGTCCAGTGCCAGGATCTAGAACGTCTATCGTAAAAATTCAAAAAACTGGAGGCAAACGTAAAATTGAGTTAGATCTAGATTCCGTTGGTTTGGCAGTCAATAACCCAGCCAGTGAAAGTGAAGTAACTGAAGAAACTAAAATTGAACAAAAAGCTGAAGAAGCTGAAACAGTTGAAGAAGTCAAAGAAGTTGAAACAGTTGAAGAAGTCAAAGAAGTTGAAAAAGTTGAAGAAGTCAAAGAAGTTGAAAAAGTTGAAGAAGTCAAAGAAGTTGAAAAAGTTGAAGAAGTCAAAGAAGAAACTAAATAAACATGAAATTAAAAGTAATTACCGCTACCAGCAAAGAAAGCTCCATTGAGGTTAACAACTCAATGTTTGCAACTAAAGACAATCCTACTTTACTTGCTCAGGCAATCAGAATTTATTTGTCAAATTTACGGCAAGGAACAAGTAAAGTAAAAACTCGTTCTCAAGTTAATCGATCCAAATCCAAATGGTATCGCCAAAAAGGAACAGGTAACGCTCGTCATGGTTCCAGAAATGCTCATATTTTTGTGGGTGGTGGAGTAGCTCATGGACCAAAGGGCATAGAAAACTGGAATAAAAACTTGAATAGCAAAATGAAAGCTCAAGCCCTTCGCGTAGCTCTCAAACTCCAAGCAGACCAGATTTTTGTCACTGATAATTTAAATGGTCTACAAGGAAAAACAGCTGAAGCTGATTTGCTTTTACAAAAAATGTTGGGCAAAGTTGATAAAATCCTAATTGTATTAGGAGAAAATTCTGAATTAATCAAACGCAGTGTAAATAACATTGGCCAAGTTTTGACAGTCAATGCCAATGAATTAAATGCTCTGCATTTAGTAACTGCCAAAAAAATTATTTTCACCAAAGAAGCTTTGCAAATTTTGGAAAACAGATTAAAAAAAGAAACAGTTGTTAAATCAAATAAAATAACTAAAAAAATCAAACCTGTTGAAAAAATCAAGTCAGCTGAGTCAGCCAAATTAGTTAAAGCTACCAAAACAGAAAAATCCACCAAATCAGTCAAGACTAAAAAAACCGCTTCTACTGCTCCAAAAACCATCGTTAAATCAAAAAAGAAAATCAAAACTACTACAAAAACTAAAGCAAAAAGCAAATAAAAATAATCATGAATTTACAAATTATTCGCAAACCAGTTGTTACAGAAAAAACGCTGCAAAGAGCAAACAGCGAAAATGTTTATACTTTTGAAGTGGACACTTCTGCTGATAAAAATATTATCAAAGCGGCAATCGAAGCTATTTATGATGTCAAGGTGGTAGCGATTAATGTAATTATGAGACCTAAAAAAGCTCAACGTACTGGTAAGAAAAGATTGAAAAATTTATCAGCTAAAACTAAGAAAGCTTTGATAAAATTGGAAAACAATCAAACAATTGATGTTTTTGATCTGGGAGGCAAAGAATAATGTTAAAGAAAATTAAACCAACTAGTCCTGGCAGACGACACCGAGTAGATGCGGTTAATAAGTTGCATCGCGGTGCTCCAGAAAAATCTTTACTGGCTTCTGGTCATAAGAAACGTCAGGGTCGAGGTTTTAAAGGCAGAGTCACTATGCCTCATCGTGGTGGTGGAGTGAAAAAACGCATGAGAGTGATTGATTGGAGACGAGATAAAGCAAATGTGCCGGCAATGGTGAAGAGAATAGAATATGATCCAATGCGCAGTGCCAATATTGCCCTACTTTTTTATCAAGATGGAGAAAAGAGATATATTTTGGCACCTAGCAATATTAAAGTCGGTGACACCATAATTTCTGGAGAACAAATAGATCCAAAACCAGGTAACGCCATGCCTTTGAAAAATATTCCGGTAGGAACACCGATTCATAATTTAGAATTACAACCGGGAAGAGGTGCTCAATTGGTTAAAGGAGCGGGAGTACATGCTTTAATTCAATCAAAAGAAGGTAATTACGCTACTGTACAATTACCCTCCAAAGAACAAAGACTGATTAATCTTAGTTGTTTGGCTACGATTGGTCAGGTTAGCAATCAAGATTGGAAAAATCGTAAGCTAGGTAAAGCTGGCAGAAAACGTTTGATGGGTATTAGACCCACTGTGCGTGGTACTGCTCAGCACCCTGGTTCTCATCCCCACGGTGGTGGTGAAGGTAGAAGCGGAGTCGGTCTAAAATATCCCAAAACTGCTTGGGGTAGAAATGTGGCTCCTGGCAAGAAGACTCGCAGTAGTAAAAAAAGCACTAAGTGGTTAGTTCGTGACAGAAGGGCAAAATAAATTATGAGTAGATCTAGTAAAAAAGGACCATTTATTGATCCAAAGCTCATGAAAAAAATCATGAAGCAAAAACAGCTGGGAGAAAAAGCTCCCTTGAAAACTTGGGCTCGTGATAGTGTAGTGGCTCCGGAATTTGTGGGACATACATTATTGGTTCATCAGGGTAAAAACTTTATAGAAGTATTTATTTCTGAAGCCATGGTGGGTCATAAATTGGGAGAATTTGCTCCTACTAGAACTTTCAGAGGTCATGGTCGAATCGTAAAACGAGTATTAGCCAAGACTTAAAAATTATTAAATAGAATCAAACAATTAATTATTAACTAACAACTGACAACAATGGAAATTACAGCAGAGCAAAAAAATACCAGACAGTCCGCACGCAAAGTTCGTTTGGTGGCCAACGAAGTGCGCAAGTTGCCTTTAGAGCAAGCATTGCGACAATTGGCTGTGATGGAACGTCGAGCTACTTTGGTGGTGACAAAGGTTTTACGTCAGGCTTTAGCCAATGCTTGGCACAACCATAATTTACCCATCGATCAGTTGGATTTGAAAAATATTTTGGTTACTGAGGGCACCACTTATAAACGTTGGCGAGCGGTTAGCAGAGGAAGAGCCCATACAATTCTTAAAAGAACTTCTCATATCAAAGTTGTTTTGGCTGCCAAAACCGATGCCAAACCAGTGGCCAAAAAACAACAAACAGAAGTAAAGGTTGCTACGATCGCCAAAGAAAGTGATAAAACAAGCAAAGCCAATAAACCAACCAAGGTTGACGTCAAGGCTAAATCAGGGATGACGGCACCATTTAAATCAGTAGCTAAAGATCAAGTAAAAGCACAAAAACACACTGCTCAGCAAAAAGTAGTAAAGAAAGCTAGTTAATATGGGACAAAAAGTTAATCCAACCAGTTTTCGTTTGGGAAATATTTTCTCTTGGAAATCTCGTTGGTTTGCAACTCCAGCTGATTATTCTGACAAAGTATTGGAAGATTATCGATTAAGAAAATACTTTAACAGTAAACTGCATAATGCTGGTTTGGTTCAAATAAATATTGAACGTTCAATCAGTAAAATGCGCATCATTTTACATGTTTCTCGCCCCGGTGTAGTGATCGGCAAGGGAGGAGCTAATTTGGAAGAAATCAAGAAAGAAGTAGAAAAATTACTCAACACCGCCAAGTTAAAAAAAGAACAGGTGCATGTGGATTTGAAAGTAGAGGAAGTCAAGAATCCTGATTTGAGCGCTAAATTGGTAGGCGAGCGAATCATCAATCAACTCATCGGTCGCTATCCTCATCGCCGAGCCATTAGTCAAGCTTTGGAAAAAGTAATGGCTGCTGGAGCCAAGGGGATAAAGATTCAGCTTTCAGGCAGAATTGGTGGGGCAGAGATTGGTCGTCAGGAAAAATACTTTAAAGGTAGTATTCCTACGCAAACCTTGCGAGCCAACATTGATTATTTTGAATCACCAGCCAAAACTCGTTCTGGTTATGTCGGAGTAAAAGTCTGGATTTATAAGGGAGAGATCGTTTAAGGAAACATGTTACAACCAAAAAAATCAAAATACCGCAAAGAATTTAGAGGCAAGAACAAAGGTAAGGCTTCTAGAGGTAATGAACTGGCTTTTGCTGAATTTGGTTTAAAGGCTATGACTGGTGGTTGGCTTTCGGCTAGAGAAATCGAAGCGGCTCGTAAGAAAATTACTTTTGCTACTAAAAGAATTGGTCGTTATTGGATTAAAGTATTTCCTCACAAGCCAATTACCAAAAAACCAGTAGGAGTCAAAATGGGATCTGGTAAGGGAGCAATTGAAGGTTATGTAGCAGTAGTTAGACCAGGAACTATTTTATTTGAACTGGGAGGAGTAACAGAAGAAATGGCTCGCACTGCTTTTGATAAAGCTGCTCATAAATTATCGGTAAAAACTAGTTTTGTTAAGAAATAAGATGAAAACAAAAGATATTAAAGCGCTACACGAACAGACCATTACTCAGTTGCAAAAGCAATTAGTTGGTTTGCAACAGCAGTTGGCACAAAACAGAATCAAGAAACACGCTCGTAAATTGGAAAATACTAGTTTGGTTAAGTTGGGCGCTGATGATATCGCTAGAATTAAAACGATTATAAAAGAAAGACAAATAGCTCAACAAATGGAGAGTGCCAAAGAAAAACTACAACAAAAAACAATCAAAGCAGTAGCTAAAGAAAAATCTGAGACAAAATCTACAAAAAAATCAACCAAAAAAACCATGAAAAAAGTAACGAAAAAGGCTAAATAATGAGAACAATGCAGGGAATTATCACCTCAATGAAAAGAGAAAAAACCGCTACGGTGACGGTTACTCGTCAGTGGCAGCATCCTTTATATATCAAGTCAGTTCAGCGTAATAAAAAATATGCTTGTCATTTGCCAGAAGGCTTGAAGTTGAAAGAAGGAGAAGCGGTAGAAATTCAAGAAATTAGACCAATCAGTAAGACCAAGCGTTTTGTAATAACTAAAAAAATAAAGTAATGATACAACTTAGAACAGTCCTATCAGTCGCCGATAACAGTGGTGCTCGAAAAATTAGAGTGATCCAAGTTTATGGTGGTTCCAAAAGACGATTTGGCTATGTGGGAGATATTATTATTGGTTCAGTAATCGATGCCGATCCCAATAGCGCTGTCAAAAAAGGTTCTTTAGTGAGGGCAATAATCGTCAGAACTAAAAAAGAAAAACGACGTAATTCTGGTGAATATATTCGATTTGATGACAATGCAGCTGTTATTATTGAGGATCGTACAAAACAAGAACCGGTGGGCACTCGGGTTTTTGGGCCAATTGCTAGAGAAGTTAAAGATAATGGTTTTAGTAAAATTGCTAGTTTAGCGCCGGAGGTTTTGTAATGAAATTACAAGTAGGAGATAAAGTACTAGTCACCACAGGCAAAGATCACGGTAAACGGGGAGAGGTTATTAGAGTTTTGCCTGAAAAAAATGCAGTGATCGTCAAAGATATGAATATGTATTCTCGCCACATCAAACCTTATGGAGGTCAGGCAGGAGACATTAAACGCCAGGAACGACCATTGGGCATGGGTAAAGTAGCCATTATCAATGATAAAGGCCAACCAGATAGGGTGGGATATAAACTCAACAAAGATGGTAGCAAAACCAGAATTTATCGCAAAACAGGAGCTGTCATTAGTTCAAAAACAAAAAAAGAGATGAAATCAACCAAAAAAGAAAGTAAGAAATAAAATCATGAATCGTCTGAAACTTAAATACCAGCAAGAAGTACTACCCAAACTCCAAAAAGAGTTTAAACATGATAATGCTTTTGCGGTTGCTCAAATCAAAAAAGTAGTAGTCAACATGGGTATTGCTCATCCCATTGATCCCAAAGCTCGCGAAAAAGTAGTGGAAAATGTGGTTGAACAATTCAAAGTAATTACTGGTCAGCAACCTCAAGTTACCAAAGCAGCCAAAGCCATTGCCGGTTTCAAACTCAGAGCTGGTGATCCACTGGGCGTAATGGTAACTTTGCGAGGAGAGAATATGTGGGAATTATTGGATAAATTGGTCTCGATTACTTTGCCCAGAGTAAAGGATTTTAGAGGTATTTCTTTAACAGCTTTTGATGGTCAGGGCAATTATAGTTTGGGATTGGAAGAACAAATCGTTTTTCCGGAAATTAATTATGATCAAATAGAAAGCATTAGAAGTTTACAAATTAATATTATTACCAGTATCAAAGACGACCAGGAAGCACGACGAATGTTGGAATTGTTGGGCTTTCCATTTGAAAAAAAGGAGGAAAAGTAAACCATGGCCAAAAAATCAAAAATCGCCAAAGCCAAGAAATTATTGGCTTTGCGATCCAAATACGAGCAATCTGGAGAGAGAAAAACTAATAGAGTCTCGACCAGAGGAGAAAACCGTTGTAAAATCACCGGCCGGCCACGTGGCTATATGCGTTATTTTGGTTTGAGCAGAATCACTTTTCGTGAATTAGCTTCCAAAGGAGAATTACCAGGAGTAGTAAAGGCAAGCAAATAATATGACAGATCCGATCGCAGACATGCTAGCCAGAATCAAGAATGCCCTACTTGCTAGACACAAGGAGGTAGTCATTCCTCATTCAAAGATAAAGCAAGCCATTGCTCAGATTTTGCAAAATAATGACTACATTGAGTCTTTTGAGATAGTCAAACAAAAGCCTCAATCAGCATTGTCGATTAAATTGGGTTATAAAAACAAATGGCCCAAAATTACTGGAGCAAACAGGATTTCCAAGCCAGGCAGAAGACTTTATGCTTCGGTTGATCGCATTCCAGTGACACTAAATGGTTATGGCATTACGATTATTTCGACTAGTAAGGGTTTATTAACAGATAAAGAAGCTAAAAAACAGAATGTTGGTGGAGAATTACTCTGCCAGATTTGGTAATTTATGTCAAAAATAGGTAACACCCCCATTCCATTGCCCGCAGGGATCACCGTCACTCAAAGTGAGCAAGTGGTTTCTGTTAAAGGTCCTAAAGGTGAATTAAGTTTCAATTTGTTTGATGGTATTAAAGTTAAGATAGAAACAGAAGAATTGATCGTATCTCGCACCAACGATGAACCACAAACAACTGCTTTTCATGGTTTGGTAAGAAGTATTTTGGCCAACTATGTTCAAGGAGTGAGTGAAGGTTATAAAAAAACTCTCAAATTGGTGGGTACGGGTTATAGGGTATCGACCAAAGGAGCTGGTTTGTCGGTAACAGTGGGTTATTCTCATCCGGTAGATATTGATCCCGTGGAGGGAATTGAGCTCAAAGCAGAAGGTAATGACACTATTCATGTAGCTGGAATTGATAAACAATTGGTTGGTCAAGTATCAGCCAATATTAGAGCTATTCGCCTTCCAGAACCGTATAAAGGTAAAGGTATTCGTTACGAAGATGAAATAGTCAAAACCAAACCTGGCAAAACAGCCATTGGTTAAGGAAATTATGTCAAGAATTAAAAGAAATCAATCACTAGCTCAAACAAGAAAAATCAGAGTCCGTAGCAAACTCTATGGTTCAGCTACTAGACCTCGTCTTACTATTTTTCGTTCCAATCAGCATCTTTATTTACAGGTAATTGATGATGATGCTCAGCAAACTTTGGTTGCGGTTAGTGATGTGATTGACAAATCAAGTTCTCAAAAAACCCAGTCAAAAAAAGTTGAGTCAAAAAAAACTGAATCAAAAATAACAAAGACCGAGCGATCTATCTTGGTTGCTCAAGAACTTTTGCAGTTACTACAAAAAAAGGGCATCAAAACCTTGGTTTTTGATCGAGGAGCGTATAAATATCACGGCAGAGTGAAAGCAGTAGCAGAAACTTTGCGCGAGGGAGGCATTCAAGTTTAAGTTATGTCAGACAGACACACATTTACACCAGAAAAAAAGGAATTTGAAGAAAAAGTTATTCAAATTTCTCGCGTTTCCAAAAAAACTAAAGGTGGCAACCAGATTGGTTTTTCCGTTTTGATGGTGGTAGGTGATAAAAAAGGCAAAGTAGGAGTGGGATTGGGTAAGGCTCCTGACGTTTTATCTGCTATCAAAAAAGGTGTTAAAAAAGCTAAAAAACAATTAATCACTGTGCCTTTGGATGGCACTACTATTCCTTTTAAAATGATGGTAAAAAAAGGAGCTGGACAAGTTTTACTCAAACCAGCAGCCAAAGGAACGGGAGTTATTGCCGGTGGCCCAGTCAGAGCAGTGGTGGAGGCAGCGGGAGTGCGTGATATTTCAGCCAAGATTTTGGGTAGCGAAAATCAAGCTTCCAGTGTTTATGCTACTTTTGAAGCCTTGAAACGCATTGAGCGAATCGTTAATATTCGTAGCATCAAATTACGTTCTATTGTAGATATTGAACGAGAAGAAAAAGAAAAAACCAAAAAAATTCAGGAAGAAGCTAAAGCTAAAGCAGATGAGTCAGATAAAAAAGAAGCCAAACAATCGGCTAAACCAACCAAGAAATAAATATGTCAATTTTACAAACTCTCACTAGCATCACTAAGCGCTCCAATAAACGATTGGGTAGAGGTTATGGTTCTGGCAAAGGTGGCCATACAGTAGGTCGTGGTCAAAAAGGCCAAAAATCCAGACGTGGTAGCAAAATTCCTTTGTGGTTTGAGGGTGGTCAATTGCCAGGTGTTAAAAAATACCCAATGATTCGTGGTAAAGGCAGATTCAAGGTTCTGAAAGCCATTGCTACCATCACTTTGACTGATTTGGAGAGATTGCCCACCAGTGAAGTGACTTTGGAAACCTTAAAATTACATAAAGTAATTGAGCCTGCTTTCAAAAAAGCCAAGATTATTCGAACAGGAAACTTAACTAAAAAAGTTAATATAAAGGGAATTCCTGCCTCCGCCCAAGCTCGTCAGGCTATTGAAAAGCTGGGTGGATCAGTTGAATAAATGATGCTATTTAAACGCTCATTGCAAAAAATTAAAGCCATTTTTCAAACCGAAGAATTACGTCGGAAGATTATTTTTACAGGTTTAATTTTTTTGGCGTTTAGACTGATGGCTCACATCCCAGTGCCGGGAGTCAATGTGGCTGCTCTGCAAGCAATTTTTGCTGATAATCAATTCTTAAGTTTACTGAATGTTTTTGCCGGTGGTACTTTGGCCAATTTTTCTCTGGTAGCCGTGGGTATCAATCCTTATATTACCGCCTCCATTATTATGCAGTTGGCAGGCATGGTTTTACCAAACATTAAGGAAATGCAAAAAGAGGGTGAAGCTGGTAAGGCCAAACTCAATCAATACACTAGATTTTTGACAGTGCCTTTTGCTATTGCCCAAAGCATTTCTATTATTGCTCTACTCAATTCTCAAAGTTTATTGGTGGCTGATCGATTGATAGTGATTGTCGCTATGGTTCTAACTATGGTGGCTGGCGCGATGATTATGCTGTGGTTGGGGGAGTTAGTGTCTGAGTATGGAGTGGGCAATGGTATTTCAATGGTGCTGTTTGCTGGTATAGTCAGTCAATTACCAATGGCTGTTGGTCAAATATCTCAATTAATCAGTTCTCAACAATTTTTCACTTTCTTTTTATTTTTATTGGGTATTTTTATCTTGATTGGCTTGATTGTGTTTATCAATCAAGCAGTAAGAAAAGTGCCGATTCAATATGCCAAACGGATTCGTGGTGGAAAAACTTATGGCGGCCAACAAACTCACTTGCCCATCAAAGTTAATGTGGCCGGAGTAATGCCGATTATTTTTGCCGTATCCATTATGTTGGCCCCTTCGTTTGTTGGCCGCATCATGACAGCTTCCAGCAAGCCAGGACTGGTTGCTTGGGGACAAAGATTGACTATTTGGTTTGAACAAACATCACCGATTTATTTAATTACCTATTTTTTATTGGTTTTTAGCTTCACCTTTTTTTCAGCTCTGATTTTCTTTAATGCTGAAGATATCTCTGGAGAACTAAAGAAAAGTGGAGCATTTGTGCCAGGCATCAGGCCGGGTGGTTCTACCAAAAAGTTTTTGGAGTACGTAGTAGTGAGAATTACTTTGGTAGGAGCTATCTTTTTGAGCATTTTGGCTATTTTGCCTTCGATTGCTCAGATTTTGACTGGTATTGGTTCATTAGCTATTGGAGGAACCAGTATCTTGATTGTGGTTTCGGTTGTTTTGGAAACGAATAAACAGATAGAAAGTATGCTCGTAGGACAGGACTACGACAAATATCAATAAATATAAATAAAGGGAGGAACTATAAATGAAAATAGTTTTGGTTGGTATTCAAGGAGCAGGTAAATCTACTCAAGGCAATATGATGTCTGAAGCTTTGGATATTCCTTATCTTTCTTCAGGGCATATTTTCCGAGAAATGACCAAAGAAAAAACCAAACTAGGTCGTTGGCTCAAAGAAACCTTAAACTCAGGAGCATTGGTACCAGACGACACAGCTGTGGAAGTGGTGACAGAATATTTGGCCAAACCAGAATATAAAAATGGTTATATTTTGGATGGTTTTCCTCGCACCAAAGCTCAGGCAGAAGTTCTAAATGGAGTGATTGATCTAGTATTTTTGATCGATGTTTCTGATAAAGAAGCTCTTTGGAGAATTTCTGGCCGTATTTCTGATCGAGAAGATGAAACACTGCGGGCCATTCGTAAACGAATTGCCTTATTTCATGAGTTAACCTCTGATGTTTTGAATTATTATGATGAGGCTGGAAAATTGATCAAAGTTGATGGTGAACAATCTATTGAAGAGGTTTTTGCAGAAATTATGAAGGCTGTAAAAAAGAAACAGAGCCAAGCGAATAAATAATCTTGGCTTAAAAAGCATCTTAGCTGGTGGGCAAACTTGATCATATCTGGTATAATTCCCCTCTATATTTGATAAGTTATGGGAAAAGTACAAGATCACAAACGAGCAGCTAAGGTAAAGCGACAAGATAGTGCGCCTGAAAAAGCAGTCAAGACCGATCGCCTGGAAATTTCTGGGGAAATCGAGGAATGTCTGCCGAACACTATGTTTAGGGTGAGAATTACTGATTCGGTTTTAGAACCGATGGTGGGCAAGATATTATTGGGCACATTGGCTGGTAAAATGCGTCTTTATAGAATTAGGGTCATGCCCGGAGATGTAATTAAAGGCTATGTGTCTAAATATGATTTAACAAAATGTAAAATTACGTATCGAATCAATACGAGGTCGGTACAAGCAGAGGTTTAAAAATACCTGATTGGAAAAAATGAAAGTAAGAACTTCGCTGAAGAAGATGTGTAACCAGTGCAAATTTATTAGACGTAATGGAAAATTACGCATTATTTGTGTAAATAAAAAACATAAGCAAGTTCAAGGATAAAATATGCCACGGATTGCCGGAATAGACATACCAGAACAAAAAAAAGTACTCTTTGCTCTAAGATCTGTTTTTGGAGTGGGTTTAACTAGAGCCAATGAAATTGTTCAACAAGCCAAGATTGACCCCAAAAAACGCGCTCGTGACTTAACCCCAGACGAGATAAATAAAATTCAGCGTTTATTGGAAGCTTATCCAGTGGAGGGTGATCTACGTCGCATTATTACTGATAATATAGCTCATCTAAAGAGAACCAAAACTTATCGAGGACTTCGCCACAGTTTGGGTTTACCAACTCGTGGTCAGCGCACTAGAGTCAATTCCAGAACTGTGCGTGGCGGTGGTCGAAAAACAGTTGGCTCAGTATCAAAAGAAGAATCAATCGAAACAGAAACCAAATAATAATTTAAAAAACCTAAAGATATGGCACAAGCAGATAAATCTACCAAAACAAAAATCAGACGAACCATTCCCAAGGGCAGAATGTATGTGAGTGCGACCTTCAATAATACTTTGGTTAGTATTACTGACGATAAGGGTAACCTGGTTTGTTGGGCATCCACCGGAGCAGCTGGTTTTACTGGTTCCAGAAAATCTACTCCCTATGCAGCTACTATTACTGTGGAAAATGCAATTAACAAAGCTAAGGCTTTTGGCATGAATGAAATGGATATTTATTTAAAAGGTCCAGGACCAGGTAGAGATGTGGCTTTACGAGTAGTCAGAGCACAGAATATCAAGGTTGATATGATCGCTGACACAACTCCCATGCCTCACAACGGTACTAGACCCAGAAAAGCTAAACATAATCGCTAATAAAATTTAAAAAGAAAAAAATAATGGCAAGACAAACCGGACCAAAACAACGACTGCAACGACAAATTGGGGAAGATTTGGGTTTAAAAACCAATGCTCTGAAGGTAGCTCGTAGAATTCATATTCGTCCTGGCCAGCATGGAATTAGACGTCACAAAGTATCTGATTACGGCGTTCAGCTTCGTGAAAAACAAAAAGTGAAGTATATTTATGGTGTCTTGGAGAGACAACTACATCGTTTGTACAGTCAGGCAAGCAAAGATCCTCTAGCTACTGGAGCAGCTCTTTTGAGTTTATTGGAACGAAGATTGGATAACACAATTTATCGTTTAGGTTGGGCTCCTACTAGGGCAGCTGCTAGACAAATGGTGACTCATGACCATATTTTGGTAAATGATTGCAGAATGAACGTGCCATCTTATTCAGTCAAAGTGAATGATGTGATTCGACTAAAAGACAAAGCAACTAAAATTCCGGTAGTAGCCGAGCTTTTAAAGGCTGATGAAAAAATCGTACCGGAATGGTTGGATCGTAAAGTTTCTATAGCTAAAGTACAGAGATTTCCAGAGAGGGAAGACATAACGGAAATCATTGATGAACAGCTCATTGTTGAGTTTTATAGTAGATAAAAAAATTTAAAGTAGTAAAAAGTATAAAGTAATTTAAAAAGTAGTAAAAAGTATAAAGATCAGCAATTCTCGATACAGATTCTCTGTCAAAAAGCAGAGGAGGAGAAACAAAGGAGGACATATGAAACTTGATCTCAAAAAATATCCATACATGAACCCGTCTTTTACGGTTTCAGAAGTTGAAGCGACTGCTTCTCAGGCTCGTTTAGTAATTGAGCCTTTAGAGCAGGGCTACGGTCATACCTTGGGCAATGCTTTGCGCCGAGTATTATTGACTTCTTTACCAGGATCAGCAATTACTTCAGTTGCTATCAATGGAGTAGATCATCAATTTACCACTCTGGAGGGTTTGAGCGAAGACATTGTAGAGTTCATTTTGAATATCAAACAAGTCAAGGTCAAAGCAGACCACGATGGGATGGGAATCTTGCGTTTAAATGTTCAAGGTCCTGCCAAAATCACTGCTGCTGATATCAAAGCCGAAGCTGGTTTTGAAATAATCAATGGCGATCAACCATTGGCTACGCTTGCTAAGGGTAAAAAATTAGAAGTAGAGATGACGGTAGAAACCGATACTGGTTATAAAATGGTAGCTGAAATGGAAACTGAGGTAATAGGCCAAATTGCCATAGATGCACTATTTTCACCAGTAGAAAAAGTTTCTTACAAAGTGGAATCCACTCGGGTAGGTCGTCGAACTGACTTTGATCGAATCGTGCTGGAAGTTCAGACAGATGGTACTATCACTCCTTTGGAGGCAGTCAAACAGGCCGCTCAAATTTTGGCTAAACAATTTACTCAAATATTTGATCCGGTCATTATTGAAAACGAGGAAGAAGAGACTCAACTTTCACCTGAAGAAGCAGAAACTCTGCGTTTGACAGTGGAAGAACTTGATTTGCCTACCAGAATCGCCAACGCTTTACGCAAAGGTGGTTATAAAACTGTAGGTGATCTAATAAGTGCTCCCAAAGAGACTATTTCCAAGGTAAAGAACTTGGGTGGCAAGAGTGTAGATTTGATTAATGAAGCCTTGCAAAAGAAGGGAGTTAGTCTAGAAGACTAATCAATAAAAGGTAAGCCATGCGACACAGAGTTAAAACTAAACAATTCAATCGAGACACCAATCATCGCAAAATGCTAGTGCGTAACTTGGTGCGCTCATTGGTGGAGCATGGCGAAATCGTTACTACTGAAGCCAAAGCCAAAGAAACAAAGCGTTGGGCTGATAAATTAATCGGTAAAGCCCAAAAAAATACAGTGGCAACCAAACGACAACTGCATGCTTTTTTTGGTACCCGAGAAGTAGTTAATACTCTGGTAGATAAAATTGCTCCTTCAATGAAAAAGAGAGTCTCTGGTTTTAGTCGTATTGTTAAATTGGGTAAGAGACGCGGAGATAATACTGAATTGGTCAAACTTAGTTTGGTAGAAAAATCAGAAAAACTGGGCACGCTCAAAAGTGGAATTGATTACTCTTCACGTCAGACTAAAAAGAAAAAATCAGCTTCAGCTCAAAAAATTACTAAGCCCAAAAAACTTGCCCGAAAAGCTGTTGCCAAAAAATCAGTTACCAAAAAAACTACTAAAATCGCTAAAAAAAATAAATAAATCATGAAAAAATCACAAAAAACTTTTATGCAACGCAAAGAAGATGTCAACAGAGAATGGCACTTGGTTGATGTTGAAGGCAAGATTTTGGGTAGAATAGCAACCGAGATTGCAGAAAAACTCATCGGTAAAAATAAACCCACTTATACACCTCATACTGATGCTGGTGATTTTGTGGTGATTATTAATGCCAGAAAAGTGGCTCTGAGTCGCGGTAAAGAAGAAAAGAAAACCTATACTTGGCACACTGGTTTTCCCGGTGGAGTCAAAGAACGTAGTTTTCAAGAAATGATCAATAAACATCCAGAAAGAGTGATTTTGCAAGCAGTCAAAAACATGCTCCCCAAAAATAAATTACAAGGTGAGAGATTGGCTCGTTTAAAGATTTATCCTGGAAAAGAACACAAACACGAAAGTCAGTTAGGAGGCAAATAGTATGGCAATGAAAATGCGCAAAAAACATCAGCAGTCTATAAAAAGAGTGGTAAAAAAACCAACTAGTTCAGTTGCGACTGCCAAACACGCACCTGAAGAAAAAAAGACTGAGTTCAAGATTCCTGCTGTCAAATACAATGAAGGTGTGGGTAGACGCAAAGTGGCCACTGCCAGAGTAAGAATCTATGAGGGCGATGGAGATTTTGTAGTCAATGACGTATTGGTGAGTAAATATTTCCACAGCATTCCCAATGCAGTGGCTCTATATAACAAACCATTTGAGTTGACTGGCACCAAAGGCAAATTTGCCGTCACGGCTCGTGTTTCTGGTTCTGGGATTCGTTCTCAATTAGATGCTTTAGTTCATGGTATTGCCAGAGCTTTGGTAGCCAAAAATCTTGAGTTCAGAATCTTTTTGAAGGAAGCTGGATTACTCACTCGTGATGATCGCATGAAAGAAACTCGCAAGATCGGGATGGGTGGCAAGGCTCGTCGCAAACGCCAATCTCCCAAGCGGTAAAATCTTTACCAATTTTTTGTTTGAATTTTTTTACCAAACCTCGCGTCGCAGGGGTTTGCCGGCTCTGAAGTTTACTACTCCATGACCTTTGACCAAAGTTCTTTGATCTTTTTTACCAAAAGGTTCAACGTGTTTGTCTTTGACTTTACCTACATAAAACGTACCGAAGCCAGAAACGACTACTTTTTCACCCTTTTTTTTGGTTAACACTCTAGTAATTTCTTCAAAAACAGTTTCTACTGCCTCAGTGGCTGCTTTTTTGGTGAGGTGTGATTTTTTGGCAACGATCGCAATAAGTTGTGATTTTGTCATAAGCTCCTTTTTAATGGGTAAATATAAATTCAGTGTAGTAGATTGCGGTTGAGAGTCAAGCAGTAATTGGGTCAAGAAGTCAGATGTATCCAAATTTTCTCATCAAAACCAAATTGCAGCCCAGAAAATCAAAACCAATGTCTCTGAGTGTGCCAGTGCGCCCTGGTACGGTTGTTTGATGGAATTCGTCAAAAGTAGCATAGGCAATAGCTAAAACCAGTGGTAAGAGCCATCTGGCATTGTTTTTTAAGTTGGTGGTGGAATTAAAACTGTGTAATAAAAGTAAGTATAAAATACCATAAACAATGATGTGAGCAGATTTTTTGAAAAGAAAATCCCAAGTATTTAAATATAAACTGGGTAAAACTCGTTGAGCAGATAAATAATAGATAAAAGTAGCCCAGATGATAGGTGGTAGAAAAGCCAGTATGACGCTAAAAGTTTTTTTGACGATTTTTGACATAAATCCAACCTGGAATGAGCAGGAATAAACTCCCCATTATAACACTCAGCGCTCCTTTCTCGAATGCCGGTGGTGCCAAAAAAGCTAGATTAACTTGAGCTAGATTTTCTTGAGAAAACCGAGGCTGATCATAACTCAATTTGGGATGAAGCACGGTGAGAGGATAGACAAAATCACTGGTTGCCCCCAAAACGTTGGCACGAGACATATCAATCTCAGTGTTTGAAATAGAAGTTTGAGATAGCTTGGCTGATTCGTTAATGGCTGGGCTGACAGTTTCTGTGGAGCTTGAATTGACATCAGTACTGATTGCCGAAGCAGAGGGGACTGGAGTCGGTGTGGGAGTGGGGGTAGGAATCAAATTAATTTCTGCTTTGGTTGGTATAGTTTCCCAAACTTCTGCCAAATCACTGGGATTTTTTGACCAGCTTTTTTCTTTGGTAGAACTGGGATATGCCAAACGATCAATTTCTTGACCAGTAGCATCTTTCAAAATAACTGCATCTCCACTATTGTTGAGTTTGTTGTGCAGAGAAACAAGCAAAAAAGCCTGACCGGCTAATTTGTCTTCGGCAGTAAAACTGTGTATTTTACTGGGCAAAGAAAGTTCATCCCACAACTCAAAACCGCCCAAATCAATGGTTTGCTCACTCAGATTATAAAGTTCCACCCATTCATCTTCATCAGTATTGGAATTGGGATAGAGTTCATTGATAATTATTTGTGTTGATTGAGCCTGAACAGTACCAGTGCCCAATTGCCACCAACAATAAAAACCAATCAATAGATTGACCGACCATCGCCGTTTTGTCAAAGACTTTTTCACCAAATTATTTTCTCAGTTAAATCTGACAACAGCCTGACTGCATCATTTTCTCAATTGAAATCAAGTTATAAAGAGGCAAATTCTAATTTAGAGTTCCAATTTAGAGTTCCAATTTAGTTTTTTCTAATTTTTGCAAAGTAGTAAAGTGAGTTACTTCAAAAGCACAAGGAGTAATAGAGATGTAGCCTTGATTAATGGCGCCTATGTCGTAGTGCAAATTATCTTCCTGGATATTAAAACGACTATTTTCAAAAGAGAATTGTTTTGTTTCATAATCCAGATCTATTTCAGTAAATATCTTATTGATATTTTTATCCATTTTAGTGAATTTAATTTTATTCGTTGGTTTGGCTGGAAAATTGATGTTCAGAATGTCCACGCCCCACATTTTTTCAGCAAAGATTTTGTCAAATAATGGAGTCAGAATTTTGCCAAAATAAGCTTGATATAGTTCCAAGCTTTCATTTTCGTCATGATTTTTCAGCATGAGCTCACCAGGCACGTTCCAGCTCAAAGCAATGCCTTTTGGAGCCAATTGTCTTCCCATACCCCTCATCAAGCCTCCGTAAGTACCAGAGGAAACAATGGCTGCTCCTACATTAATACCCAAATTAATGCCGGAAAGAATTAAATCAAAAGGTTTTTTAAAATAAACTTGTGCGCATTCTGCGGCATCAGCTGGAGAGCCCTCTACCCAAATACCAGGTATTCCATCAACCTCAGTTTCGCCCCAATTACCACCAGTACTAAGAGAAAGTTTGCCTCCAACTCCAGATTGTTGATGTTTAGTAGCTGCAATATATAGTTTGTGTTTTTCTTTAAGCGCTGCAATCAACAAGCGAATACCAATGGAGTTATAACCATCATCACCAGTGAGTAGAATGCGTTTTGCTTTCATGAGAAATATATTATACCTGATTGTCTTAAAATTGACCTTTTTTCGACCTGAATCCGGTGGCAATCAAAATCAAGTTTGTCCTTTCAGGGAAAGAAAAAGAATAAAATATTGATAATTTCTCATATTACAAGCTGTGAATAAACTCTAGAGAAAGAGGTGTTTTTCGTTTTAGAACTTGGATTCGAAACTTAGTTTAGAATAGAAAGCACGTCTCTTTCATCAATACTTTTTTTCTAAAAACAATTATCATAAACTATTAATATATGAATTGGTAAAATATGCACGAACAATTTAATCCTAATACAGGTAACGCCCCATTATTAAATGTTGAACTTCTTTTTGACGAATTACGAAAAGATTTGCCAGATGATCCTAATCTTCCTAATGATTTACAGAAGGTTATAAAAGGCCCAGAAGATTCTCAAAGAATATTTAATACTGCTTTACAGTATTGGCAAGAGGTATACAGCAAAGAAAAAGTTTTAAAAGCACTTTCGGTAATAGTAGCTAATGAGAAAGAGAGTGCTGATTTTTTTGAAGCAATGCAACTATTGAAGAGAATAAGGAGACCTGGAAATATCTTACTTTCAGTTTTCTTAATGTTAGATAATGATCATTTTGCACCGGAAAAACACTGGAGAGTAATAAAGAATATAGGTAAAGTTCGTGATTATGCTGGAACAATTCATATTCAAGAATATACAGATAGATTACGCAGTGCGATAGAAGACTATTCTTTGAAAGAAACGGAAGATAGTTTTCAACCAGATTTCCAAACAGGTTTCGAAAGGTATATTTCAAAAACCATTGATCAGATGAGAAACATTGTGCTTACGGCGCAATCTGATGACGTTAGGGCACTTCATATACTAAGAAAAGATGGAACCAGGTTGCTAATGAATTTATTTCAAATGAGTTGTTTAGCTAATTTACATTTAGATCTAAATGTAAATCATTTCCAAATGTTTGCTTATTTCAAAATGCTTGATAGTAAGTTGGGAGATGTACATGATGATGCAGAAGTAAAACGAATTCAACAAGCTGGTAACTACGATGGGGTTCAAATGATGGTTCCAGAAAAATTAAAAATTCAGATTTTAGAGGCTATTGATTTTCTTGGAAGAGAATGGCAACTAAACTTTGATAAATCAGCGGATAACAAACCAGACCCATTCTCAAAAGATTACGATAAATATTTGTAGTTTTTTTATAACGGTAAAACATCTAAAAACTACTTATTTGGTGATATTAGACTAGTCTACCAGAACTTTTTGGCTTGTTGCGGAGGTGGTGGGATTCGAACCCACGGAGCCTCGCGGCTCACGCTTTCCAAGCGTGTGCAATTGACCACTATGCGACACCTCCTCAGAAGGGTATTATACCCAACTTTTTCAATTAATCTTTTGTTTAATTCCTTCGTACAAAGCTTGGGTCATTTTGGGAAGATCGAATTCATGTTTCCAACCCCAATCATTTCTGGCGGACGAATCATCGATGGTCTGTGGCCAGCCTTCAGCAATTTTTTGACGACTATCTGGTTTAAACTCTACTTTGAAATCTGGGGCAAACTTCAGAATTTCTTGATAAAGTTCTTCTGGTGTGAAACTGATGGCAGCAAAGTTATAACTAGTGCGAATCGTGATTTTTTCTGAAGGAGCTGCCATGAGTGCCAGGGTGCCTTTGATAGCATCGTCCATGTACATCATGGGTAGGCGAGCATCAGCTTGTAAGAAACATTCATAGTAATTGTCTTTTACCAAGCCATAGAAAATATGAATAGCATATTCGGTGGTGCCATCGCCTGGTTTAGCTTTATAGCCATTGAGTCCTGGATAGCGCAGACTTCTGACATCTACTCCATATTTTTCAAAATAGTATTGGCACAACAGCTCGCCCGTGACTTTGGTAACTCCATACATGGTGGTTGGTTCAAGGGAAGTGTGTTGGGGGACATTTTGTTTGGGCGTGCTAGGGCCAAAAGCAGCAATAGAGCTGGGCCAGAAAACTTTGAGTTGATGCTCTTTGGCCAAATCAAGCACGTGCTTCAAACCATCAACATTGATTTCCCAAGCAAGATCTGGCTGTTTTTCTCCACCAGCAGAAAGTAAGCCGGCCAAGTGATAAATTTCTCCGATATCATGTTTTTTGACTAGATCAGCCATCAATTTACTGTCACGGACATCGCCTTTTTCTAGAATGCCTTTGAAATCTGAACTGACTGTTTCGCGAGCAAGAGCCACGACTGAATCTGGTCCAAACTTTTTTTGCAACTCAGGTACTAGGTCACTGCCTACCAAACCAAATGCTCCTGTAACCAAAATGCGTTTCATGAGATTTCCTTTCCAAAAATTTTTATTTATTCAATTTTACTATACAGGCAATCAAGTTTTAATTTCGATGAAATTGAACACCTCGTACGGAGCCTCTCCCAGGTGAAGGAAGGTCTTCTTTTTCTAGCTGTTGATAAAAACGGCGCATCGGTTCGTGACGAGACCAAAAATCATTTAATCCCCAAAAATCTATTAGAAAACCTGTCAAGAAAATCGCAATGATAAAACCAACTACGATCAGACCAAAGTTTTTTTGATAAGAAAAATCATATTTTTTTAATAACCACACTCCCAATACGATACCGAGAATGGCCAAGATAGGCACCCACCATGGAAAATTGCTGAGCATGAATTGTAAGCGCCAACCTTGCATAGGTCCGCGTCTGCGAATCAGGAAAAAAATTAAATTGGTTAGAAAAGTTGCCATCATAGTCAAGCCCACCAAACCACCGATCATACTCAAAGAACCCAGCACGAAGTACCAACGAGGTTTCATCGTAATTTCTCCGGATTTGACTTTGGCCATCACGGTTTTTTCCAAATCAACTGGTGTCTTTTTTATTTTTTTTGACATATTTTTTTAATAATTACTTTAGCTCGATTGATTCTTGTGCCCACTGTGCCGATTGGTATTTTCAATATATCACTTATTTCTTCGTATGATTTTTCTTCTAAATAATAAAGTGATAATGGTTCTCGGTAAATTAATGAAATTTGATTAAGACAATTTTGAGCTCGAAGAATCAATTCTTTTTTGATTAAACTATCTTCCAAATCAACACCGTCATCAATGGCTTCAAATTCCTTTATACTCATTGCTTGGTTGTTTTTAGTTTTATTGATTAAATTCATTGCTTCATTGTGAACAATGCGATAAATCCAGCTAGAAAATTTCTTTTTCAAATCAAAACTTTGCAAATTAACATATGCTTTAATGAAACTATCTTGAACAACATCAGCAGCTTGATGTTCGTCATTTATCAGATAGAGAGCATAACGCATTAGTTTGGTTTGATATCTTTTAATAATTTCAGCATAAATTTCTTTATTGTCAGTGCGAACAATCTCAACCACTTTTTCATCTGATAATTTGGATATGTTTTTCATGTTCGAATCTGTTCGGTTTAACCACAGTGAATAAAGATATTTTTAAACTACCGACGCCCCACTAGTATATAGATGGGGCATCGGTTTTGCGAACAACCGTGATTAACGGTTCATTCTGCCATGTTTCATTCCTTGACCCTGACCAGCACCAGTACCATTTTGCTGATTCAGACCAAGTTCTGCTCTGATTTTTTGGGCTTCTTCTACATTACCCTGTTGGGCTAGTTGATGAGCCTCAGCAAATTGAGCAAAATTTTGCTCATTGATGCGTTGGGTTATTCCTCTGCCAGACATCAGTTCTTGCCAAGCTTGATAATCTTTATTTTCAAAGGCTTTGATCATTGCCTCGTGACGCTCTGGTGTATAGTTGGGACCTTGAGCGTTGGGGTCACCTTTGTAGGCAAGCACTGTTTGGGGCAAAAGAATTACACCACCCAAAATCAATGCGGTAGCTCCGAGGAGCATTGCTTTTTTATTCATATCTTCCTTTCTAAAAAGATACTTATTACTACTATCTACTAGTAATACAAGTTAGTAGCTCATTTTCTTTCAAGCAAAAATTAAGCTTCTCAAAATTGATTATCGATTTGAAATTTAAAGATTGAAAAGTTTTGTGAAAAAGATTCTAGTTAGTGCCAAAATATCTATCTCCATAATCGCCCAGACCAGGCACAATATAACAGTGATCATTCAAACAATCATCCAAAGCAGCGGTAAAGATTTTTACTTCAGGAAATTCTTTTTTGATGGCTTTGACTCCTTCTGGAGCTGCCACGACACTGACGATCGACATAGATTTGGGATGTTGAGGGGCAATTTGACGAAGTAAGTGACCGAGTGATCCGCCGGTAGCCAACATGGGATCGGTAACAATGACCACGCTATTTTTAGTAATCTTGGGTAGTTTCCAGTAATATTGATGAGCTATTGCTGTTACTTCATCTCTCTCCAGCCCAATAAAACCAATTTTTGATTTTGGTAACAAGCGCAAGGCTCCAAATAGCATAGCCAAGCCAGCTCTTAATACTGGCACTACAATTACCTCATCTGTGAGTTTTTTGCCCTGAGTGGTTTTGAGAGGAGTGGTGATTTTTATTTGATTGGTATTCAAATCTTGGAGAGCTTCAAAGAAAAGTAGCTCGCAAAGTTTGTCGGAATAATGGCGAAATTCTTGGAGGCTGGTTTGTTGACAGCGCAGGTGAGTTAAAGAATCTTGAATGAGAGGGTGTCTGATGACATTAAGTTTCGAAGACATTAAAAAGGAATTATATTACAAAATGACTATTTTTGCTCCAGTAAAATCTTTTTTTTGGCAAAAATCTATCAAAAATGATGATTTTAATTTATTTTTTTGTTTGCAATTGTGCCTGCACGGCTTTAACTGCTTCATTCATACCCGGATATCTGAATAAAGGCGGATTGCTGGCCAAGATTTCTTCTGGAGTCAGCCATTTGGCTGCAAAGATATCTTCTTGGGCAGGATTGTGATCAAAATTGAACTTAAGTTTTTTTCCTTTAACCTGACATTGATAACCGATGCACACGATTTGCACGCCTTTGGTGGGATTGTCCAAATGTGATACTACAAAATCCCAAGCACCAACCACCTGACCCACCTCAATTTCCAGCCCAATTTCTTCCTTTACCTCTCGTTTCAAACCAGTGATCAGAGATTCTCCCAAGTCAAGACCTCCTCCAGGAAAATCATGAATTATTTGTTCGTCATCAGGATGATCTTTTGCCAATCGTTCTTGAACAACCAAGATTTTTCCTTCGTTGACGATCAAAGCTTTTACTCCGGTTCGAATACGACTAAGGCTTTTAATTTTTCTTGGTAATTTCAACATAGTTGCAAGTTTAACATAAAAAAGAAGGGAAATTATTAATGAGTCTTTTGGGAAGTACTGGAAGGAATTAGAAATACTGGATTTATTTTTTATTCATTGAGTATTAAAATATATTTATGTCTGAATCAAAGAAACCTGAATCAAAAAAACCAATTTTTACCACTTACAAAGATTCTAAAACTGGTGAGATAAGTGTTGCGGAAGTGATTCTAAAAGATGAGTATGAGCGACGAATGCGCGAAAAACCACTTGATCAACTACCAATTTCTGAAGACAATTTAAATCCTCCCAAACCAAATTCAAACTAAAATTGAATTTGGCGGAAGCGGTGGGATTCGAACCCACGATGCCGTGAGGCGCCGGTTTAACAGAATTATTAATTAACCAATAATTCTTGATGAACAACGTTTATCAAAGGACGAGATTGTTTGAGATCAATTTCAGCACTCCATACAGACAAATTTTGTCCATAAGTAATTTGTTTCAATGTGTTATCAGTAATGGAATAAGATTTTACAAAACGATCAATGCATTCTTTTTGTATTAGTGTGGATTTAGTTCGATGATCGCAAATCATATAAATGATTTTTGGGTATTTATTAATTGGAGTATGGTTTAAACCGTAGCTTATATTTTCAACCAGTGGTTGCTTGAAGCTTCGTTCTAAGTAGTACCAGACCCCACTTGTGCCCCAGCCGTCAAATGGCATATTTTTAGTTGTTGTGTACCAGGTTAGAAATAAATTAGGTTGTGAAGAAATTGTTTTTGGGTAATGATTCAAATAATCATCGTAAATTATTTGAGCAATCTCTTTTTGTTGATCATGATAAGAACGTGAGGGCAAATTGCTGTAAATAGTTTTTGTAGTGGAGATGATCATAAGCAGAATGCTCGCAATGGTTAAAAACCATCCCAAAACAGGTTTTAGATTAATTGTTGATTTTAAAGAAAAAGCAAGTGCCACCAGAAAGAAGGGAAATACTGAAAGAAGATATGTCTCTGATACGTAATGTTTGTAAAAAATAAAAAGAAAAATTGAAAAACATATTGAAATTATAAAAATAGTTATCTTTTGAAAATTTTTGGCTTTGCTCATATTTATTTTAAATTTTTGATGCCAAAGTGCTGTTGCGATCAAAATTAACAACGAGAGGAATAAAAAAAACATAGTTGAATTGGAGGCATGGTTTCCCCAGATCATTCGATTGATTGAGTGCAAAACATGCTGTATTTGTGCCAGAGCTGAAAGCTCATATTTTGTTTTAAAATTAGAAATAAAAAAATAAATTTGATCTAAGGGAAGTGATTGATAGGTCAGCATTATCCACGACCAAAAAATTCCGATAAAAGTAATTATTGGAATGAAAGTTGTTTTGAACAAAACCTTTTTAGTCTTTATGTTTAAGTGCAGCCAACAATAAATAGTGAAGATAAAACCCAGCGGAAGTATGAGGAGTGCTCCATAGTGAAAATGAAGGGGAGCTAAAAGAAAAAAAATGATCAATAAAAGATATTTTAAATGATATTTTTTTTCTTTTAGGTACGAGATGCTAGCCCAAATAAAAGCGGTCGAAAACAGTAATAAAAGATGAGGTTGCAGCAGCTCTCTACTACTAGAGATCATTTGAGAATTTATAGCTAGCAAACTGGCAAGAATCAAGCCAGTTGTTTTGTCTTGTGCCTTTTTACCTATAAAGTATCCAAATAGAACCGGAGTGGTCATTAATATTGTCCAGAAATACATGAAAAATAATGGATTTGGTATGAAAAGCCAGATTAGAGCAACAAAATAATAGTAAATAGGAGAATTGTTAAGCCACTCCATTCCGCCTGAGGCTAAAGGACCGCGAGTGGGGTATTCATTGTTGTTGACTATATGATCGGCCACCAACATGTCTCTGCTTTCATCATAACCATTTTGTAACCAGACTGATTTGTCGATTTGATACAATCGAAAACCCAAAGCAATAAGAACAATTAACCACAAAATAATCTGTGGAAAAACCTTAGCAAGGGCGGACATTTTTGAGGTTTTTTTAAAGGTTGAAGGCAGCATATAATTTAAAAACTCGTCAAAAAATCCTACTTCGTAGAACTTTTAGCTTACTGGCGGAAGCGGTGGGATTCCCCGCATACGTCGCTTCGCTCCTCTGACGGGGTAAACTTCTCATCCCACAACCATATAATCAACTAGTTTTACCTTACGGTAAAACTACTTAATTATGCGGAAGCGGTGGGATTCGAACCCACGAACCGGAAATTCCGGTCAGGTTTAGCAAACCTGTGCAATTGGCCACTATGCGACGCTTCCTTTAGTGGATGGCCAAATTATACCAGTTAAAACTAGGCTCTACAGAGTAAAGCTTGGTAGTTGTTACTTGTTAGTTTTTCGCATCTAAGTTAATCTGATCTTGATAGAGTAGGATACAAAAAAGGAGGAGAAATGGCAGAAAATTCTATGGATACTCCGGTAGAAGCTCAGGCTGATAAAAAAATGAGCACGATTGCTGTGCTTGGTATTTTTTTAGTGGTTGGTTTGGTGGCTTTTGTGATGATGAATAGTAGCCAGGTAGGTCAAAAGAATGATCTTGAAGCCCTGCCAGAAGCAGCGGTAACAGAAGAATCACTGGTGCCAAACGAGGAAGAAGTAGGAGAAGCAACTGAAGAAGGAACTATGGAAAAAGAACAAAATACTCTGCAAGAAATTGCCATAGAAGGTGGCAATTATTATTACAAACCTGATAAGTTGAGTGTTAACTTGGGCGATACGGTGCGCATCACTTTCAGTTCTGTAGATATGCCTCACGATTTCAATATTGATGAATTAAATGTTCATTCTGAAATTCTGGAAAATGATTCTGCAGTAATTGAGTTTATTGCTGATCAAGTGGGCGAGTTTGAGTTTTATTGCAGTGTGGGTCAACATCGTCAATTGGGGATGATTGGTACTTTGACGGTAAATGAATAACGGCTTTGGTACTTTGGACAAGTGATGTACTGCTTGGTTTTATTACAAATCCTTTGTTATTATTAACTGTCTTAATTTTATTAAAAATCAGATACTATTTTATAGAAAGGTAATTCATGACTGGTGAAACAAAAGCTTTGATTGGGATTAGTTTGGTCACGTTTCTCATTTTTATTGGTGGAATTGTGATGCTCAATCGTAAAAACACGGTCGTCCTAGAACCTCAGAATATTGATCCAACGGTTTTGATTAGGGAAGATAGTCATCTTTTGCAAGCAGAAGATGAGCGAGTGATGCTAGTAGAATTTGCTGATTTTCAATGCTCATTTTGTGCCAGTGCGCATCCCATCATTAGTCAATTATTACTCACCTATCCAGATAAATTGAGTTTTGTGGCGCGTCATTTTCCACTTTCACAATACCAGCATTCTATGCTTTCGGCTGAAGCAGCTGAGGCAGCTGGTGATCAAGGTAAGTTTTGGGAGATGTATGACCTGATTTATACTCATCAAGCTGATTGGGAGAGTGCTAGTAATGATGAAGCTAGAGCAATTTTTGTCAGCTTTGCTGAGCAGTTGGAACTCAATTTGGAACAATTCAATACTGCTTTGGACAATCACACTTTTCGTGACAAAGTTTTACGTGATGCTGCAGATGGAAATGCAGCTGGAGTGACTGGCACACCTGCTTTTTTTGTAGATGGAGTTAGATTTACTGGTTCATTGCAAAACCTAGTCACTTTGATTGAAGCTAGAATTAATACAACAGAGGAAGTTGTAGAGAACGAAAATTAAATCAATGAAGAATGTTTTGTTTTTCTTATCAATCGGTGGTTTGATTGCAGGAACTATATTCTTACTGTCTTATATTACCAATCCTCAAATCGAAGATAAATTTGATCCTAAAAAAATGGCAGCTTTTTTTCTGGAACAGGTAAAGCCGGCGCAAGTTGGTGAACTGAAAAGTGACACAGAAGTAAATGTGGTTTTAACATCAGCAGCTGAACTAGGTTATATCCCAAATGATATTGATGCCATTCGGCAAAAATTGGCTGAAAGATTTAGTTTGACAGTAGAACAAGTGCAAATTACTTTGGGAACTGATAGTACGTCAGAATTTGCCACTGGGCTGGTCAATGTAGGAGAAGGTGATAAAGGTGGAATTTATTTTGCAGCCAAAACGGAGACGGGTTGGGAAATTGCTCATGATGGAAGAGGAATTCTGGAATGTTCACAGGCAAATAAATATGGTTTTCCGACAGGTTTGATTCCGCGTTGTTTTGATTTGGAAACAGGACTAAATGTGGATCGATAGATTAATTTTTCTTTTTTAATCCCTGCCAGCTTCCCCACATCACGGCTAAGTCAGAGGTGATTTGTAAGACGGGTAGCCACCACCAGCTTTGAGGGGTATAGCGTTTATTTTTCATGATGGACCAGATGATATAGAGCAAAATGAGGCTGGGGAAAAATAAACCAGTAGCTTTGAGAGTGCCTTGGATGATGATCCAGAACAACAAGCCAAGAAAAATCAAATAACGGATAAAAATTAAGACAACCTTGGGACGAATAATTCCGGCCTGAATATCTCCCAGAGCAAAACGCCTGATCATTTTCCAAAACTCAAGCAAGTTTTTTCTAGGCAACCAATAGACGAGAGCTTGTTTTGCAAAGGCAATCGGTTGTTTGGCCTGTTTGATTTTTTGGGCTAGAGCATAATCTTCATTGTGATCCAATTTTTCATCAAAGTGACCCATTTTTTGCCAGATTTTTCTACTGATCATCATAGAACGACTAGCCGGTAAAAATTGATGCGGTCTAACTTTGTCCGGCATGACCAATACATAAGGGACAACGGCTTGTTGAAAACGAGAAGTGGGTAGACCTAAATAATAACCAGCAACAATTTGAGCTTGATGTTGTTGCTGAGCAATAATTAATTCACTCAACCAGTTTTGATGAGGAATACAACCAGCATCAGTAATAGCTAGCCAGTGATATTTGGCTTGTTTAATACCCCAATTTCGTCCAACACTACGATTGCCTTTTTTGGTTAGTAATTTTATTTTTTTACCAATTTTTTTATTTTTTTGCCAATGAGTAATTATTTTTTTTGTGCGGTCAGATGAGCCACCATCCACGATGATAATTTCATTGGGCAATATTACCTGATTGGCGATCCCTTTTAGGAGCCAATCAATGGTTGATTCTTCATTCAAACAAGTTATAACTAATGAGACTTTCACAAACGTTATTATAAACTGATTTAAACATGGCACGAATTTTGATAATTACTCCTTCTTATAGTCCGCGTTTGGGAGGTGTGGAGAAACATGTCTGGCACACCAGTTTGCAATTGGTAAAGAGCGGATTTTCTGTGAAGATTTTAACTCAGCGGTTTATTAAACTGCCAGCTCAAGCAGTCAAAAAAGGTATTCCCATTTATCGTTTCTCATTTCCAGAAAAGCGCTTTATTGGTTTGCTGACTATTTGGTGGAAATTGCTGACACAGTATTTACGGTTGATTTGGCAAGCGGACATTATTCATATTCATGATGTTTTTATTTGGTATTTACCATTGCGATTGGTGTTTTTTTGGAAACCAGTGGTCACGACTTTTCATGGTTGGGAAGGAATTTATCCAGTGCCTCTCAAAAATATTTTCATTCGGCAGTTGGCTGTTCGACTTTCAAACAAAACAGTGGCCATTGGTAAATATTTGGAAAAATATTATCACTTCAAAGCAGATAAAGTTTTGTATGGAGCAGTCAATGCTCCTGTTTCACCTACTAAAAAACAAAAATTATGTGTCTATGTTGGTCGATTGGATTATGACACTGGCTTGCCGGTGTTGTTGCAAGTTTTACAAGCTGGTGGTTGGTCGGGCAGAGTGGTATTTTGTGGTGATGGATTATTGAAAGAACAAGCCAAGGCGGTGGGTGAGGTAAAGGGATTTGTTGATCCTCGTCCATATCTAAAAAAAGCGCAAATAGTTTTTGCTGGTGGTTATTTGTCTATTTTGGAGGCATTTGCCCATCAGTGTGCAGTAGTTGCTGCCGAAAAAAATCCCTTAAAAAAAGATTATTATTTACGCTCACCCTTTGCCAATTGGCTGACGGTAGTCAATAGCGCTGATGAATTAAAAAGCTGGCTGATGGTTCGAGAAAAAAATCCCAGATTGATGAATAGTTCAGTTAAACAAGCTTACTCTTGGGTAAAAAATCAAACTTGGCAGACAATGACAAATCAATACATCAAGCTTTATCGGCAGTTGTGATTTTGGAAAGTTTAGAGATGTCTTGATTTTTTACGTAAAGTTTCAAATAAGTAGGTTAAAGAGTAAAGAGGCGAGGTAGGCAGATCGTGGGCTGGTAAATAAGCTATTTCTTGTCCGCCGAAACCTCGTTTGAAAATAGAAACTCCAGCAAAACGATGCTGAGTTTCATCTTTGGGAGCTACTCCCCAAAAATTATAAGCAGTGCAACCTCTTTGTTTGGCTTCCAGAATGGCTCTCCATTGCACAGCGTAGGAACCAGGCAAGCGATCATTGTCTGGTGTGGAGATACCGTAGTGATAAACCGCTTCACGGTTGTAAAACAGTACGTAAGCGGTGGCCAGTAATTGATCATTTAGATAACTAGAAATAAGAGCGGCCTGATCATCATTGGCAAAAACCTGAAATTGCTCATAAAGAAAATCATAAGTAAAAGGAATGAAGTGATGTTTCTGAGCCAACTTTAATTGATAGTCAAAGAATTCTTTTATTTTTTCTGGATTTTTGGAAATTTGCGTGAGTATATTTTTTTTCTCCGCACTGCGCACTTCATAGCGAGTATTTTTACGCATGCCAGCCAGAATTTCTTCATCGGTTTGAGTGAGATCCAATTGAAGAGTTAAGTCCGCAGTCAAATGCATTGGTGAAAGTTTGAGACCCAGTTTTTCCAGTTTTTGACGTAATTCTGGAGAATCCAATTCTTGTGGTCGAAAGCGAACAAATAAACATTTTTCTTGATTTGCCAAGCTTTTTAAAAAGGAAAATATTTCTGATAACTCTTGATCACTGAGAGTTTGCCAATTGATCAATGGTCCGCCCGCCAGTGATAAATAATTGCCTCTTTTGGCTGTTTCTTTGACGATCATGAGTGATCCCACTGTTTCCGTTTGATTCATTACAAAAAAACGAAAGACAGTTTTGCCCAATTTATTTTGAAAAGTTCCCCAATTCCAAGATTGTAAAAAATTTGCTTCAGGTCTCGTGGCAAGATAAGTTTCCCAAGTTTGTTTGTCCTCAATAGTATTAAATGAAAATGACATTTTATTTTTTTTATTTTTTAAAATATTTTTTAATTAAATTGGTAATTTTTTGGGCTTGGGCAATAGTAATTTTGGGGTGAGTGGGTAGATTAATAATAGTGTCAGCCAGTTGTTCTGCTTGTGGACAGGACTTGGATTCATAATTGGTAGCACAATTTAGTTTGCCACAATCAACGGGTGAGCGATACCAGCGATCAGTGAGATGAACTTGGTGGCGTTTGAGAAAATGGAGCAATTTTTTGGGGTGATCAGTAGTGGCAGCCCATCTTAGTAATGAGGCGTGATCGAGGGTTTCAGCTCGAGTGAGAGGGTGTAGGGGTATATTGGTCAGATTTTTTAGATAAAAGATGGCAATTTTTTGACGATGAAAGCGAGTTTGATCAAGATTTTTTAATTGTAGTAATGCAAGTTGAGCTAGACTATTGGGTAAAGTAGTTGCTTGGGTGGTTGGTGATTGGGTGGGATTATTCATCAAACCCAAAAGAGTCAGGCTTTTGTGAATAATTTTTCCCAAACCTATGGAATAAGTAGCGCGAATCAACCAGGTGAAAAAGGGATAGGTTAGGTCTTTGAGCACCATGGCGGTGGGTGGAAAATCGAGGGTGGGTGGAGTGAGTGATGAGTTGCGGAAGATAACGGCGCCACCGCTGACGGCGTCGATTACTTTGTCACGACCAAAAGACAAGACAATGGTATCGGCTAGACTTCCGAGTGGTTTGCTTGAGCTTCCGCCGTCCAAAGCGGTGGCGCCATAACTTTGTGCCAAGTCTTCGATCAAAACTAATTGATGTTTGTCACACCAATCTTTGATTTTGGTAATCTCTGCCGGATGGCCCAAAGAATGTTGTACGATGACGGCTCGTACTTGTTGGGGGTGTTGATGATAAAGTTCATAGGCTTGTTGAAGAGTCTCGACCGTCAGATTTAGCTGACCTTTACCTACATCTGTATAACCAGGTTTGGCTCTGGCTCTGAGAATGCCCTCTTCTATGGCATAACAAGCAAAAGCCTGAGTCAGAATAACATCACTTGATTTGGTAAAACCATGAGTGATGAGGGCTACTTGAATAGCATCGCGACCTTTGTAAGTGAGAATTACTTGTCCACCAAATTTTTTGATTAACTGATTTTCCAACTGCTTGCTTGCAGTGGTTGAAGGCTTATTTGTCAAAAGCGAACCGATCAGAGTTTGCCAAAACAAACGGATGCTAAGCAACACAAAACGGAAGGAATAATGAGCGCCCAAACTTGCACTAATCATATGTTCTTGCCAATAATTTTTGTAACCAAATATGAATGTGTCCTTCTATCAAAAGCACGTCTTCTTCATTTAGTTTTTGCAATGTCAAACGGATATTTTCGGTTTTGTTAGTCATATTTGGGCCGAATACTTCACGGAAAATATGTAGGCCGTCTATACCAGTGTAGAGCACTAGATCAGTTATTTTTTTGGCTGCTTGCGCAAGTTTTAGATGGATTTCGTCTGATTGATTGCCCAAATCAATGATGCCACTGGTCAGCAATAGAGTATTTTTACCCTGTTTTTTAAAATACTCCAATAATTCTAGCGCTCCCAAAAAACCCTCTGGATTACTAGTTTTGCTGTCGTTGATAATGGTGAAGCCTTGCTGATGTTGGTAGACTCGGAGAAAATTTTCGGTAGGCAAAAACTGAGTCAATCCCAGGTGAATTTTGGCTGTGGGCACTTGAAGAAACTCAGCCACTGCGATGGCTGCTTGAATGGCTTTCGTGGCGTAGAGCATTGATAAATGAGTCTGTACGGTTTTATTTTTCCAGCTAAATTGCAGCTTACCATTGTCATTTAGTTTTACTTTGGTAAGTGAGATCACTGACTTGGGTCCGGTATAAGCCACGGCCTTTTTGCTGGGGTCTTGTTCACAAACTTTATGAGTTAATTCGTCACTGCCATTATAAAAAACTTGACCGGTAAGCTTGGTAGCTTTGACCAACTCTCCTTTGGCTTTGATAATATTTTCTAGACTGCCAAATAGAGCTAAATGTTGATGAGTGACACCAGTGATGATGCTCAGTTCTGGTGGAAACCAATGTGCCAAACGACGAATCTCTCCTTTTTTATAAGCAGCAAACTCCAAAAAAAGAATCTCCTCTCCTTGGTAGTGACGTAAAATAGCCCAAGCTACCGAAAGAGGCGTGTTGTGTGATTTGATGGGTGTAAAGACCGTAAATTGTTTGGAGAGAACGTGAGTTACTAAGTGTCTGGTGGTAGTTTTTCCGTAACTGCCGGTAATGCCAATGATTTTGGGTTTGGAAAAAGAAACTTTTCTTTGAGCTAAAAACAACATCACCAAACTCAAACTAGATTTGAAAATCTCGGTAATAAAACTAATCAATCCTGGAAAAAGAGGGACGAGCAAATAAGCAGTAATCGGCAACCACCAGAAATTAAACAAATAAGCCACAGTAAGAACATAGCCCATTAATACCAAACTTAAAAAACCAGTGATGATGGCTCGGATAGTAAGGACTGGCCGTTTGAGTCCAGTACGAGTAAAGTCGGTTTTTTGTGGAAGAACTCGCAATAATTCATGCAAACCCTCTTCCGAAAGTAAGAATTGCCATAAACGATCTGCACGATATTCTTTTTGTTGATTCCAAGCCAGCCAGCGCAATAGCCTGATCAAAATCAAAGGCAAAAAAATGATAATGATAAAGATGACGAAGATTGACATTTTTAATTATTTTTAATAAATTTTTCTACTAAATCTACTACTGCTTCAGGATGAGTATAGACTGCCGAGTGACGGGCGTTTGGTAATATTTTCAATTGAGCCTGAGGAATAGTTTGAGCGATTTTGCGACCAAGAGCCAAAGGAGTAACCCGATCAGCCTCTCCCCAAATGACCAGCGTGGGAATTTTGAGTTGTGGTAAATCAGTTTTAATTTCATCAGCCAGGATATTTCTCATGGTTGCTTGTTGGGTAGGGGAAGCTTCGTAATAATCTGTTTCTCTGGCAAAGCGATAAAGCAAGCGACGCAAAGTCGGAGATTTAGTCAGGGTTTTACCAGCTTTGGCTAAAGTTCTAAAAACTAAACGTTTAATTACTTTGGTAAAAGCCGGATCAATAATGCCTGAATTATCCACCAAAATTAATCCTCTTACCTTGTTTGAATTTAATCTAGCAAATCTGATGGCCAATTGACCGCCAAACGAATGACCGAGTAAGAAAAATGAATCTAGAGTTTTGGTTTTATTTTCCAACCACGCTACATAGTCTGACAAAGTGAGGGGTTTTTCTGGTGCTTGAGCTAGACCCGGTAATGGCCAGAAATGTACTTTCAAGCCAGTTTTTTTGAGAAGTTCCAAGATGGGTTGCCACTTGGTGACAACGTTGTGATCCAAAGTCCAACCATGCAAGACAACCAAATGACGAATTTCTGTTTTAAGTTTGACCATAAGTCTTTCTGGAAGTTTATTATATGATAAAAGAGCTTGATCTGACAGCTTATGAAACAACAGATGCCCAAAATTCTCAAATATTTTTTACTAATAGGAGCCGCGCTCGCTGTGTTGCTGTTCACCGCCCTGATAGCAACTTTTTGTGGCCTACGACAATTTACCAGAGGGAATGTCGCTCGCGCCCACACCCTCTTTCGTTTAGCCACTCCAATCAGCTGGACTGCTTCTCGTCTGAGTTTTCGCTCGGTCGAGACCTTGGAAGTTTGGTACGCCCTGAATTTATTATTTACCCAGGGGGGTAAATACTTGGTTTTATTACAAAACTCTGATGAAATCAGAGCCACTGGTGGTTTTATTGGTTCTTATGCGGTTTTGGATTTGGATAGTGCTGAACCTTTGCGTTTGGAGATTCGTGATATGTACGATCCCAGTGGCATTAGTCAAACCTTGCCTTCACCGCCAGGTCAAGCTGAATATTTGAGCGAAGGCAGGGGCATGAAACTAATTGACGCCAATTGGAACCCAGATTTTCCCACTTCTGCCAAACAGATTTTGCAATATTTTGCGGTTATTCCTGATGATCCGCAAACATTTACTGGAGTGATTGCTTTACCACTGACCACCATAGAAAGTTTGATTAATAGTCTGGGAGGAGTTTATCTAGTAGATCAACAGCAGATGATCAATGGTGATGATTTGGCTACCGTTATTCGTCAAGATCGTGAGCAGTTTTTTGCCGGTAGTAAGGAGAAGGCTCAATCATTGCAAGCTCTTTACACTGCTTTGAAACTAAGCTTGAATCAATTGTCTTTAATCGAAAGTTGGCAATTATGGCAGAGCATGCAACAAGCCAAGTTTTGGCAAGAAATTCAAGTTTTTGCTCAAACTGCCAAACTCCAAAATGCTCTGGATAGTGCTCAGCTGACTGGTGCCTTGATGAATTATCAGCCTCAAGACGTATTTGTTTTTCCAGTAGAATCAAATGTGGGTATCAATAAGGCCAATCGCAAAGTTAGTAGACACCTAACAGCTAGGCTGAAAGATCAACAACTTATCTTGACCACTAAGTTTCAGAATGATTTCACAAAGACCGAGCGCCCTGTTTTGTCAGCAGATTCTGATTATGCGGTAGCGCCTCATTTGGCCTATGTAAATTATTATCGATTGCTGACCAGACCGGACATGAAAGTAGAGCAAATCAAGATCAATGGGGAGCCGGTTGCAACTTGGGATGATACGGAAATTACCAGCGCAGCAGGGTTGGTTTATCGGCAGATTGGTTTTTTGGTAGTAGTCTTGGAACAAAAGCAAACAGAGGTGCAAATTGAGTTTAGTGTTCCAGTTATCAGCAAGCCTCGTTTGATTATTCCGCGTCAAGTTGGTTTGCGCTATACCTCTATCACTGACAGTATAGAATAGGGAAGTGATGACGATTACTATTGATCAAATTCAAAAATTACTAGATCAGGCTCAATCATTTTTAAAGACTACTGATCAAAAAATTTGGCAAGATGAGCTGGCTACTTTGGAACAAGAATCGGCCAAACCTGGTTTTTGGGATCAGTCTGAAGCTCAAACCAAGATTCAGCGCCTGGCTTGGTTGCGTCATAAATTAGATTCCCTCGCGGAGCTGGAAAAGTTGCTCAATGATCTGCAGGCTTTTACTAATTTGACGACGGAAGAGCAAACGGCTTTTGCCGAGGAAACAGATAAAAATTATTGGCGATTGGATAAACTGCTCTCCAAACTAAAGCTGGAAAAATATTTGAGCGGTAAATACGATAGCGCTTCTGCCCTGTTATCAATTCATCCTGGTCAAGGAGGCACAGAAGCCATGGATTGGGCCGAGATACTTTCTAGAATGTATGCCAGATATTTTGAGAGAACTGCTTGGAAATATTCGCTTGTTTCGGAAATAAAAGGTGAAGAAGCTGGCATCAAGGAAGTAGTTTATGAAGTTCAAGCTCCTTATGCATATGGTTATCTAAAACAAGAACAGGGTACCCATCGCCTAGTGCGTCTCAGTCCTTTCAATGCCGATAATTTACGTCAAACCTCATTTGCCCTGGTAGAAGTGGCGCCTTTGCTAGAAGATACTGATGAGATTGAGTTGAAAGAAACTGATTTGGAATGGCACTTCACTCGTTCTGGAGGAGCTGGCGGTCAAAACGTGAATAAAGTAAATACGGCAGTTGAGCTCAAACACTTACCCAGTGGCATAACTATCCGTTGTCGTGAAGAAAGAAGCCAGGCTCAAAATCGTCAGAAAGCTCTCAAAATGCTCAAATCACGTTTAGCCATCCAGGCAGAAACAGAGCAACAACAAGCATTGACCAAAGAAAAAGGCGAACACACCAATGCCAGTTGGGGAACTCAAATTAGAAACTATGTTTTACATCCCTATCAACTAGTCAAAGACACTCGCACCAAAGTAGAAACCACTGACTCAGCAGGAGTATTGGATGGTGAACTGGATCAGTTTATTGTGGAAGAAATTAAATTAAATAAGTAAACTCAAAAGTTATTTTTACTATTCACTATTGGCTTAATATTGTATGATTAAAAACATGTCAGATAAGCCCACCCGCATTCGTACCGAAAATCTAGATGATTCAGCTAGTTCAATCAAACAAGCAAGCTCAACGCCTCAGTCAGTTTCCACTAATCAGCCGGTTGACGATCAACAATCAACCAGGCACAATCAACCAGTTAATAAAACCGTAAAAATGTCGTCTCTAGATTTGGAAAAAGAGACCAAACAAAAAACAACCAAAAAGACAGGAACACCTATGACTACCAAACAGCGCAGAACTTTTTTAATTTTGGGAGCCGTAGCGATCGTAGCTGGTTTGGCTACTGGCTATGGAGCCTTTCGTTTACAGTTAAAATCCAATGGAGAATCTCCTGCTGCCAATCAACAAGTAGCCGGTGAAATAATCAATAATGGCGATGTCTTTGGTATAAAAGACGATCAAACTTTCAAAGATAGTGCAGAAGGATATCTGGAAAAAGGCGGGATAGATGGCGAAGGTTCTCATAGCTTGTTGCGTGAAGGAGGAGAAAGCCAGACCGTTTATTTAACTTCCTCCATTACTGATTTGGATAAATTGGTGGGTATGAAGGTGAAAGTTTGGGGTGAAACCTTCAAAAGTCAAACAGCTGGTTGGCTCATGGATGTAGGCCGGGTGCAAGTGATTGAAAAAGAGGCTACTCCACCAGTGGAAGATTAAGTTTGCTTTATTTTTTCAACTAGTTAAACACTTTCTCATTCTGTTATTATGGAGTTCTAATCATGATTAATTTTTCAGCGGTTACCAAACGTTTTGGAAATGGCACAGTGGCTTTGGACCAAGTGTCTTTTCATATCAATTCTGGTGAGCTAGTAGTGATTACTGGTCCCTCTGGAAGTGGCAAAACCACCCTCATGCGTTTACTCATTCATGATTTTCCACCCACAGAAGGAGTTGTAGAGTACAAGGGAAAGTCTTTGGAAAGTATTGCTGCTCATGAAGTTCCTTATCATAGACGCAAGATTGGTGTAGTTTTTCAAGACTATCGTCTTTTGTCAGAACTGAATGTTTGGGAAAATATTGCCCTGCCCCTATCAATCATGGGCAAATCAGAAGCCGAGATTGAATCTAGAGTGACGGATTTATTAAATTTGGTGCGTTTGGTAGATCAAGCCTTGGTTTTCCCCAAGCAATTATCTGGAGGAGAAGCTCAACGGGTGAGTATTGCCAGAGCGCTGGCTACTGGTCCCAGTGTTATTTTTGCTGATGAACCAACCGGCAATTTGGATAAAAAATCCAGTTTGGGAATCGTCAAACTACTTCAGCAAATTAATGCTTTGGGTACTACGGTTTTGATCGCCACACATGATGTCACCCTTTTGGATTATCTAGAAAATGAGCGTCATTTGGAACTGGATAGTGGTAAATTGATCAAAGATACCAGACCGAGCAAAGCCTCAACTACATCAGCAGAAATTTCTCCAGAATCTCCAAAATCAGAAAAACCAGAGGAATTGAAGGAAAAACCAGCAGAATTAACTAAAAAATTAAAGGAATCGGTTGAGAAACCAGCAGATTCGGAAGAGAAATTAACTCAAAAAGACTCAGTTTCAAAAGAAAAGTCAGGTAAAAGTCAGAAAAAGAGCAAAGACAGCAAGAAATTAACTTCGACTGCCAAAAAATCAGCTCAAGCTGATTCGGCTGAATTTGTGACCAAAGTAGAAGCGGAAGAAAAATCGCTAGCAGATGAGTTTAAAGAAGTTACCAATCAACCTAAGAGTAAAAAAGCTTCGTTGTTTAGTAATTTCAGCAAAAATCTCTCCTCGCTAAAAATGCCGATTTTTGGTAAAAATAAACAACCGGCAAAAAAGAGTAAAATAGAACCAGATAGACATGTAGCAGTTGAGGAAGACGAGGAACACCATGAGTAAAATGCAAGATGCCTTGGTAGCTATTCGCCGCACTCCTTATCAGAGCACGATAGCTATCTTGATGGTCACCATCACTTTTTTTGTAGCTTATATTTTTTCATTATTTGCAGCAGGCACCAATGCTATTTTGCAGTTTTTTGAAACTAGACCACAAGTGATTGCTTTTTTCAACATTGATGCAGAGTCGGCTCAGATTGAAACTCTGGCAAACACGATGCGTGAGCGTCCCTATGTAGAGAAAGTCAATGTTATTTCCAAGCAACAGGCTCTGGAAATTTACCAGCGTGATCATCAAGAAGACCCCTTGCTTTTGGAGTTGGTAACGGCTGATATTTTACCGGCCAGTGTTGAGGTTTCTGGCAGAACGGCCGATTCTTTGGCTCAAATTCAAACAGACTTGAGTGGTGCCTCTGGAGTAGAGGATGTGGTTTATCAAGAAGACATTGTACAAAATATTCGTCAGTGGACAAATGTAGTGCGCATCAGTGGTTTTGTAGCCACTGGCACACTGGGAGTAGTCTCGTTTCTGTCAATCGTGACCCTGGTAGGGATGAAGGTTTCGGCCAAACGCCAAACCATCAGCGTCATGAATACTATTGGAGCTACCAATTGGTACATCAGTAGCCCATTTGTACTAGAGGGAATGTTATACGGCTTGGTTGGCTCGCTAGTGGGCTGGATTGCTATGTATGTCTTATTACTTTATACCACTCCTTGGATTCAAGAATTTATGGGAGAAGTATTGACCATGCCCCTACCTTGGCAAATCTTCGTCTGGCAGTTGGGGATTGGTATCTTGGCTGCCGTAATCTTGGGGGCTGGGGCTAGTTTACTGGCTGCTCGCCGGATGTTGAAACGCACTTAAATAGTTTAGTTTTCATTATGAAATTAAGATTTTCTTTCAAACAATTCATCCTGAGTTGTTTATTAATTATTGGCAGTTTATTGCTAATCGTGAATCAAACTAGAGCTCAAGAGTGTGAAGAATTCAACTGCTCGGAAGACAACGAAGAGTGTTTGAAAAATAAGAAAATTTGTTTGGAAAATGCTATTGCCGGAACTAGACAACAAGCAACAACCCTGAAAAGTGCCATTAGTTTGCTCAATGGCCAAATCGCCCTGCAACAACTTCAAGTTAATCAAACTCAGGCCGAGATTTATCAATTGGAAATAGAGATCGAGGAATTGTCTCAGCGCATTGAGGGTTTGGGATATTCACTAGATCGATTGGGAACAGTGTTGATTGAACGAGTGCGTACTCAATACAAACAGAGTCGCTCTGCTCCATCCTTGAGTTTATTGGGCGCTAATAGCTTGTCTGATCTAGTAACACAGGCAAGATATTTATTACTTGCCCAACGGCAGACTGCTGACACCATGGAGCGAACAGAAACACAGCGCTTAGCCTATGATGAGCAAAAAACCCTAAAAGAAGAAAAACAAGCAGAATTGGCTACTAAAAGACAACAACTAGAAGCAGAAAAAGCCATTATTACTCAAAAACGCACTGAACAAGAAAATTTATTAAATATCACCAACAACAGCGAACAACAATATCAAAGTCTTTTGAATGAAGCGAACAGACAACTAGCCGCTTTTAGTCGATTTGTTACTAGCCAGGGTGGAGCCTCTATTTTGAGTGGGCAAACTTATAATGATGATGGTTGGGGAAAATATTATTCTCAGCGAGATTCACTTTGGGGCAATAAAGGTATTGGTGCATCCGGCAGTTCAATGGCAGAGTATGGTTGCTTGGTAACCTCGATGGCGATGGTTACTTCTCATTATGGAAAAGACCTAACTCCTGGACAAATTGCTGATAGTACTTCTCCATTTGTTTTTCCCACGGCCTACATGATTCAAGGCACTTGGAATGTGAATGGAGTGAGCACCACTCGTACTAGGGTGGGCTATTCTGTTTCCACTTTGGATTCAGAACTATCAGCGGGCAGACCAGTGATCGTGGGTATTGGCAGTGGTCCTGATCACTTTATTGTAATTAAAGAGAAAAAAGATGGTAATTACATCATGCATGATCCATTTATCAAAGATGGTCATAACTTGAATTTTACAGATCATTATTCATTGGGCAGTATTTCTGCCGTGGATCGAGTGACTGTGAATTAATTTTTTTATTCTCTTTCTTTCCGTGTCAAACTAATGTCAATATTGGCCGATAAACTTAGATAAGTTAATTATTTAAGTAGGATTTTTTTGTGAAAAATAGTGAACCACTAGTGCTTGACGTTGAGGATTATCGAGGGAAAAGGGTGGTTTTTACGGAAAAGAAAAGAAAGCAAAAGCTTTCCAAGCATCCACACTTAATTGATGCAAAGTTCATTGGTTTTTTGGAGAGGGCAATCGTGGATCCAGATCAAGTTTGGCAAGATTTAGACGATCCTAAGAGAAAAAGGTGTTATTATTACAAATATTCTGCCTATAGATATGTTAAAGCCGTTGTCTGGATTGCAGATGATCCGTGTTTGGTAGTTACGGCATACGATCTTGACTATATAAAAGAGCTAAACTATCCTAAACTCAAGAGGCTACTATGAGCACAATTATTTCCTCTACTACCAGCAAAGATTTCAAAAATCAACTCGTTAGTTTGGCGTCAAATCTTGATTTGGTGTCAAAGAAAAACCGTTGGACAATTAGTTATGATAATGAAACTGATGCACTTTCCTTTTCAGAGGATCGTCTTCCGCTGGATACAAAAATTCACTATTTAGATCATGAATTGGCAGTTTACTTAACTTCTCAAAATGATATTAAAGGGTTATTTATTGAATATTTTACTAAAAATTTTTTAAGTCATAACGAAGATTTAAAAAAATTGAGAGTCGAATTGTTAAAACAAAGAAAATCAGCCAAAGAAGATATTATCCAAGTTAAAAAAACAACAGCTCGGTTACTGGTTGAAGAACTTCAGGAGAATCTCCATGATTTTCTGGTAACAAATCTTCAGCTCACCCGGTTCTAATCTTCTCAATACACGTCCTATAAAATCTTGACATAATATCTATTTTAGTCTATCATACTGTATCACTTTAGAAAAAGCCGACAAAGTTGGTTTCTTTCTCAGGTAAATCAAATAAAAATTTTCATTGGTACTTTGGTGACCAATAAAGGAAAAAATATGAAATTTATTAAATCACTTCTTGCTTTGAGCATAGTAGCTATCATGTTTAATAGTTCTGTGCTGACAGTGCTAGCTGATGGTACTGAAGCTGAAGCCGAGGCAAATGCTGAAGTTATCTGTGAAACAGGTGACTATGGTCAAGCTATCAATTGTAAAGCTAAAAGCGATGCTTCTGCCAAAGTAGTCACTCGTCATGAACCTATTAATACAGGTTTAGGTGCTCAGGGTGTAGCTATGGCAGTGGGCACAATTGCCACTGGTGCTGCTGCTGTTGTAGCCAAATTTCGCTTGCGCTAAGCAAAACTAAATAACTTTTCTTTCTAGATTTTTGAGGAAAATAAGGCTCTGGTCTTGGCTAAGACGAGAAGGTATGCTAATCTAATGATCTTAAGTTAAATAGAAAGAAAATTTATTCATGGCAAAAACCACTTCTCCCAAATATCTAGATGATGCTTTTGCTGAAATTTGCGCTGAAATGTTGGAAATTTTTATCAAAAAACATAAAGATTATGGTAAAGGTAATATTTTGGACAATGGAGAGCTTGGTATTGTTTTTCGCATTAATGACAAATTGCGCCGTTTACAAAACTTGCGTGAATCTGGTAAGACTCCCACCAATGAAGCCATTGAAGATACCTGGATTGACATCAGTGTCTATGCAGTGATCGCTCTACTTTTAAAATCTGGTAAATTTAAAAAACTCAATTTAAACCCCAAGGTCTAAATTATTTTTCAGTGGGCATTTGACAAAAACAGGTGTTGTAAAGTCTATTGAGATTGAAGATCCTTACTTGCTTGCCTTTGTAATCCAGGACGCCTTGTTTTTTTAGTTTGGCCATTTCAATACTGGCTGTTTCTCTGGTAATACCAGTCATCGCAGCGATGCGTTTGTGAGTGAGGGGAAAATCAATGATGACTCCCTGATTTTTGGGAGCTGGTTTGCCGAAACGCTTGGCGTTGAAGTAAAGGGTGGCAGCGATTTTGCGACTGGCAGTGCCAAAGACTAAAGCCTCGGTTTTGGAAGCCATAGCATTGAGACCAGAAGCCAGACGGATTAATAGTTCTTGCATGACAGTGGGATTTTGTTTGAGAAAAAGCAAAACTTCTTTTGCTGGAGCTTTTTGAGCGACTACTTTGGTCAGAGTTTCATAAGAACAATCATTAATAATTCCTTGAAGAATGAGGGAAATGGGCAAATATGAACCTGGCCGATAAATATTGAGGATAAAATCCTCTCCATTTTCTGAGACTACTTGTTGACTGGCATAACCTTCTTTCAAATAATAGATGAAATTAATTTCATCATCTGGTCGATAAATTACTTCGCCTGATTTGAAAGTTTGACTAGGATATTTTTCAAAGAAATTCTTGAGCTGATTAGCACCCGGCTCTCTACTAAATAATTTTGCCATGAACGTAGTATACCAGGCTAAACTATTTTTTTGCTAAATTACTAACAGCCCAAGGTAGCCAGACATTGATCGCGAGAATCACCGGCTGGTATCTGGTCGCAGACAGAACAGTCCAGATTTGATTCGGTATTTTCTTCTGTCGTTTCACCAATCGTTTCTTCATTGATCATTTCTTGTGGTAGTGTTTTCATCTGTTCCAGCTGAACGTCAAAATCAATAAACTCTATATCGCTGGGAGGGGTAAACATTTTGTTGTCTGGTTTCCACGGCTGGCAACTAAAGTCCATCGGTTCATCTTTGTCAAAACTAAGTTGCTCTGTTTGACTAGAAGTTTCTTCATCATCAGTTGCAAAAAGCTGATTGTCCTCTGGATTAATCTTCATTTTATAACCTTGTTTTGTTTCGGAAGACCAGAAATAACTATATTCACCATCTTGAATGATGTAGGACTGCATGGTGCTTTCGTCTTGTTTTATCTCAAATGAACCGTTAAATTTTTTACCACCATCAGCTACGTAAATCTTGCCATTGGTAACAGTGCCATTTTCTTCATCCGTGTCAGAAAAAGTACAAGTATAGTCTTCACCCATGGCCATCAATTCAGCAAAAGTAGTGGGAGTTTTACCACCCAACAAGTTTTGACCAGGTCCAGCTGAGCGATTGAGCCACCAAAAAGCGCCCAAGGCAATGACGACAATCAAACCAATGATCATGGGGAGTTTTTTCTTCATATACCAGTCATACTACTATGGAATAATTTGTCATGCAAGTTTTTAGCTTGGGTTTGGTTGAGACTTAGTCTGACTGAATTGTTGGGATTGAGCCAGCCAGTTAACTAGTCAACCAATTAAAATGAGAATTTTGGTGTGGCCTACTATAAAACACCTCCGCATCTAGCACAATCAGGTGAGTTTTTCATCAATTTATTTGGCGGAAGGGGTGGGATTCGAACCCACGATGCCGTGAGGCGCCGGTTTTCAAGACCGGTGCAATAAACCACTATGCGACCCTTCCATCTCTGGAGCAAATCTATTTGATTGGCTGTTTAATTGTATCATGTGTCATCTGGTGCTACTGGAAAACCTGCAGAAAGCTAGTGTATAGTAAAGGTAATGTCTGAACCTGCCTCAACTGCCGTTCGTAGTGCTCTTCGTGGTCAAACAATGACTGAGGGTGTTGCAGAGCATCCACTAGATAGAATTAGAGTTGCCCAACAAGAAGCCAAGCAATCTAGTCAAAAGAATCAATCTTCTAGTCAGCCCGATAGTCAAACCGTTGGCCAATCAGCCGATCAGCAAGCATCAGAAAAAGCTGCCCAACGTGTTGCTGCCAATCTTCCCGAAGATCTTCAACTAGAACGATCCAAAGTAGCCCCTGGTTTATACAAACCAGTGCCGGAAATAATGGTTTTTCAATGGTCGGCTCCCAGCAGACCTTTTAAAAAACACCAGCGTCAATTTTTTGTGACGGTGACGGTGATCGCTTTGTTGGTTTCATTGATTTTATTTTTCTCTGGTCAATTTTTACCGATCGCCGTGGTGATCTCGGTTTTATTTTTAATGTATGTACTGCAAGTCGTTCCACCTCAAGACATTCAACACCAACTGACTACTTTTGGTATTAAACTGGAAGATAATTTGTATTATTGGCAGGAAATGGGGCGGTTTTGGTTTGATAAAAAGTTTGACCAATTATTGCTCAATATCGAAACATTACGTTTTCCAGGCAGAATTACTATGGTGTTACCCAAAGAGCATCAAGAAGAAGTGCGAGAAATATTAGCCGAAGTATTGTTAGAGCAAAAACCAGAATTGACTACTTTTGAGAAAATTTCTCAGTGGTTTCAGGAAAAAATTCCTTTGGAATAAATTTTCGGATGGAATAAATCTTCAAATTTGAGTTTTAAGAAAGTTTAATACTTCGTCAGCGTGGTTGTTTGGTTTGACTTTTTTCCAAACTTTGATGATTTTTCCTTTTGGATCAATGATAAAAAACGAGTTCTCTAAAATCAACAAGACTCCTTTTAAATAGAAGAAGTAATTTTGTCAATTAACTCAAGTTCTAAATCTAATTGTGTTGGTAAAAAAGGTGTTAACTCCTCAGCATTCTTTATACTGTTTTCAACAGCTTTTTTTATTAAATCTACATCTTCATCACCAGTACTCAAAGGAGAAATATGCGCTACTTGCCCTTCTGATTGCCATGTGTAATTTCCAATTCTCAATTTTCCTTCGTTGACATTGAAAGAACCAATTGCCCGCAGCTTACTAGCTACTAAATCTTTCACATAATTCTCAAGCTCAAACGATTTTATTTCTCCCTTTTGAAGACGCTCATTTTCGTAATTTTGGGCATCTTTTAATATGTTTTTTTCAGGAAATAGTATTTCTTTAGAAGACCAAGCGAGTGCTTGTTCACTAAAGTCTGGATATCTTTCGTCCATAGATTCAATTGTTACCCCTCCATAAGATTGTCCATATTTTTCATATAATTCAGTGGCGCTTTCCGCTGCTACAGTCTTATTAAACCTTAGTGAATAAAAACCATCAGGAGTTAAAAACACATAAATATGTTTTGAAGTCTGTTGCTCCTCCTCCTTCTCATCATCTTGTGATAAAGTTTTTTCACCCAATTTACGAATCGGGGTTAAGAGTAATACTCCAGATGATTCAGCTAAACCAAACGATAAGCAAAAAATGCCTGTTGTTTTTTTCTTTTCAATCATTTTTTTCATCAATTCAACCATTCGAATTTTCTTTAGTAATTGCTTAGACTCAGTTGTTTCTGCATCTTTGCTTAGTGAATCTATTTCTTTCTGAAGTCTGTCTATAAACCTATCAATGGATTCCAGCCACTGTTTTTCATTATCTTCTCCATTTTGAAGCATCTCATTAGAAATTCCCTCTTTCAGAAATCCAGGGCTAATTAAGCTTTCTGGCGAAATAAGAGACAGATTCCTGGTTGGGCCTTGAGTTTCTATCATCCCTTTTCTGATGGCGTTGCCAATATCCATCTTTGGGTCGGTTTTTCCAGTACTTATATCTATTTCTTCTTGACTACCAATTTTGCCTTGTCCTTTTAAATTGCTTGGGAAATCTTTAGGTAATTCACTCATATATCTTTCATAATCTTAATATTAACTAATTGTAGCATTTATGTCGGGGAGACAGGACTCGAACCTGCGACCTCACGCACCCCATGCGCGCGCGCTAGCCATCTGCGCCACTCCCCGTTTTTAATAATTCGATTGTACCAGATAACATTAATGTTTAAACTAAGTGACGGTTTGTTACGCTTCATGTCAGAATGCAAATGTATGCTTGAGAAAAACAATTGATCTAGTCGGATAATTTCACGGCTTGCGGCACTCTTTTGTTTAGGGTAATGTATGGGTATAAACATACCGGAAAGGAACAAGATGGCTCGTAAAGCCTCCTCGTTAACTAAGCTTAAAACAGAAACTAAATCTTCAGAGAGTGGCAAATCTGAGGCAGTCAATATTGCTATGCAGCAGATTGAACGCAATTTTGGTAAGGGTTCAATCATGAAATTGGGTGAATCACTCAAGAATATGCCCAAAGTACCAGTGGTTTCCACTGGTTCATTGTCGCTCAACTTGGCTTTGGGAATTGGTGGTTATCCCAGAGGCAGAATCATTGAGATTTATGGTCCAGAAGCGTCTGGTAAAACTACGCTTTGTTTGCATGCCATTGCCGAAGTGCAAAAACATGGTGGTACAGCAGCTTTTATTGATGTAGAACATGCTTTAGATCCAGTTAGAGCAGAAAAAATCGGTGTCAATTTGGAAGAGTTATTGATCTCTCAACCTGATTACGGCGAACAAGCCTTGGAAATTGCTGAAACATTGGTCCGTTCTGGAGGAGTGGATATTGTGGTAGTTGATTCAGTAGCAGCACTAGTACCCAAATCAGAGATTGAAGGCGAAATGGGCGATCACCAGATGGGTACACAAGCTAGACTAATGTCTCAAGCCATGCGTAAATTGACGGCTGCGATCAGTAAAGCCAATACACTGATGATTTTTACCAACCAAATCAGAATGAAGATAGGCGTGATGTTTGGTTCTCCAGAAACAACTAGTGGAGGCAACGCCCTCAAGTTCTATGCTTCTCAGCGTTTGGATATTCGTAAAATCGGCAATATTCAGGAGGGAGAAGAGATCGTGGGCTCCAGGCATCGAGTAAAGGTAAAGAAAAACAAAATTGCTCCACCTTTTAAAGTGGCTGAGTTTGATATGGATGACAATGGTATTTCCAGAGAGGGAGATGTGGTTGATATGGGGGCTGATAAGGGCGTCTTGGAAAAATCTGGCAGTTTTTATAAATACAAAGGCGAGGTTCTAGCTCAAGGCAGAGAAGCAGCGAAAGTTAAGCTTGCAGAAGAACCAGCCTTACGAAAAGAAATCGAAAAGAAAATTTGGGAAGTTATTCAGGCAAAATAAAAGCAGTAAGCTGAGTTTTTTTGCTCGAGCTACTTTAAAAAAAGTACTGATAGATCAGTTTTTTTATTGATTGAATGAGGCTATTTTTCATTGACGAAGCTCAACTTCGGACGTATAATACCCTTTAAGCTTACAAAAAAAGTGAGCAGAACATTTATTTAAAAAAGATTATTCGTTACAGTAATGAGAAATTATTTATTATTTAGCATTAAACATCAACTACTTGTGACTACCCGCCACTCGGCGGAATGTTCTGATTGAACCCTCGGGTTTTTCCTCATTTTCTTTGTCAGCGAACTTGTGTGTTTGAGTTTTTTATTGGTAAAAACCAGAAACTTGAATTAACAATCGTAAAAAATTATTGGTAAAAAGAAAGAAGATATGACATTTTTTAACAACCTTTCCAAGGTTTTTGGCGAGCAAACTAAAGTTGCTGGCAAGAAACCTTTTCATAAAGCAAACAAACCAGGCCTAGCACGGGGTGCTGAGGCTATCGGTCGTGGTGGCTCTCTCCCTCCCAAACATTTGGCTAAACAAGCAGAAAAACCGGCTCATTTACTTCATAAACTCAAACCAGAAAAACCCAGCAAAGAAAACTTGCACCAAATGCAGTCGATGGTGAATGAAGCTCAGGCAAAAGCTAGAGAAATTATTATTGGGGCAAAAGATGAGGCCTTGGCCATTCATACCGATGCAGAAAAAAAAGCGCGCAAATTGGAGAAACAACTAGAAGATCAACAGCGTTTTTTGGAAGATAAACTCAATAGACTTGATGAACGATTAAATGGCTTGGAAACCAAAGAGCAATCTCTTAGGGAAGAGCGAGAGCGTTTGGATAAATTACGCCAAGAACTGGAAAAAGCCAAACAGGCCGTGGCAGAGAAACTGCAAAAAGCAGCCAAAATGACTGCTGATGAGGCTAAAAAACTCTTGATGGATAATTTGGAAAAGAAAATGAGCGAAGAGATGTCTCAGTACATCAGACAGCGTGAGGAAGAAGCCAAACAAGAGGCTGATGAAAAAGCTGCTGAGATCATTATTGAGGCCATGAAATATGGGGCTACTGATCATGTGGCAGAATACACTGTTTCCATTGTAGATTTGCCGTCAGAAGAAACTAAAGGCAAGATTATTGGTCGATCTGGAAGAAATATTCATGCTTTTGAGCGGGCAACCGGTGTTGATGTAGATTTGGATGCTTCACCTACTGAAGTAAAACTTTCTAGTTTTGATCCAATCAGACGGGAAATTGCCAGAGTCAGTTTGGAACGCTTAATCAAAGATGGTCGGATTCAACCGGCTAGAATTGAAGAGATCGTAGCCAAAGTAACTACTGAAATTAATAAAATTATTTTTGAAGCTGGTAAAAACCTCTGTCACACAGTGGGTGTTTACAACTTGCCTTCAGAACTGATTGCTCTGTTGGGCCGTTTCAAGTATCGCTTTTCTTATGGTCAAAACATGATCACTCACACGATTGAAGAAACCAAGATCGGGACAAAGCTAGCTCATGAACTAAATCTGGATGTGAACACAGTCAAACTGGGTTGTTTACTTCACGACATCGGCAAAGTAGCCGAAGATCCTGATGATAATCACGTGGCTTTGGGTGTGAGAATCGCCAAAAAATTTAATATGCCCCAGCCGGTCATAGATTGTATTGCTCAGCATCATGAAGATGAATCTTTTTCTGGTCCAGAGCAAATGGCGGTTTATGTGGCAGATGCTATTTCTGGAGCTAGACCAGGAGCTCGTTACGAAAATCATGAAGAATATATCAAACGCTTGGAGGATTTAGAGAAAATTGCTACTGATTATCCAGAAGTAAAGCAGGCCTATGCTGTTCAAGCTGGTCGTGAATTGCGAGTGTTGCTGGAGCCAGAAGCTTCCAAAGATGATGATGTGTCAGTATTGGCAATCAAGATTCGTGATGAAATTCAAGAAAAAGTGATGGTGCCTGGTAGTGTACGAGTGACTGTTATTCGCGAAAATCGAGCTGAAGAAAAAACTAAATAAATCGGCTGGAAAAGCGGGTTAATGAAATTGGAGTAAGATAAATTGGAGTAAGATAAATGACACTCGATCAAACTGAGGGTAATAGCTTACAATAGAAAAACTTATGCAAAATACTTTTTTGAGTTTACAAATTTTTTTATCCGTCATTATTACGGTCTTTGTTTTACTGCAATCCCAAGGTTCGGGCCTGGGTGCTACTTGGGGTGGTGGCGGGGAGACTTATCACACTCGCCGGGGAGTGGAAAAAGTTATTTTTACATTGACTATTGTAGCGATTATTCTCTTTGCACTGGTGTCAATCGCAGTGATTGCGTAGAATAGCCTCATGAGAAGGTTTTATTGGTATTTAACTGCCTATGCTCGCAAACATGGTTGGGTTTTTTTGGCCTCACTACTGGGAGCAATCATTATTTTCTCTCTGATAATTCCCCTGATAGCCAGTAAAGTAACGATTAAATCAAAAGAATATATTGGTATTTTGGGCTCTTATACACTGACAACATTACCCAGCGAAATTAAAAAACAACTGAGTTTGGGTTTGACTGAAGTAGCGGAAAACAAGGAAGTCTCACCCCTGCTGGCTCAACGTTGGGTGGTAGAGGATGATGGTAAACGCTACCGCTTTGTTTTACGTCAAGATTTGGAGTGGCAGGATGGCAAAAGCCTCCGGCCAGAGGATGTTCAGTATCAGTTTGTTGATGTAGAAACAATCAGCACGCCCAACGACGTAGTGTTTGAATTGCCGGAGGCTTTTGCCCCCTTTCCCAGTGTAGTTTCGGAGCCTCTTTTCCGCCAGATCTCCCAGCGTTATTTTTGGTTTTTTTCCAGACCAATGCTGATCGGTATTGGGCCAAACAAAGTAACCAACTATACCCGTCAAGGCAACAGATTGACTGAACTGGTGGTAGAAACACCCAAAAAAAACTTTGTCTATCGCTTTTATTTGACCGAAGCTGACATGATCTATGCCTTTAAACGAGGAGAAGTAGATGTTTTGCCTGATCTGTCAAACCCGGAAGATTTAGTCAGTTGGCCGAATGTAGAGATCATTCCTCATCTCAATACCCAGCGCTATCTAGCGGTTTTCTTTAACATGGCTGATCCATTGATGAGCGAAAACGTCCGCCAAGCGCTATCTTATGCTTTGGATAATCCACCCAATGAAACTCAAGCTTTGGGTCCGATAGACCCCCATTCTTGGGCTTATTTGGAAAGTGCCAAACCTTATGACAAAGATTTAGATCGAGCAGTTGAGCAGTTGCTGAGCAATATTCCTGCCCAACCCATGGAATTAACTTTGACTACAACCGAAATCTTTACCGATAAGGCAGAAGCAATCAAGGCTGACTGGGAAGAACTAGGAGAACGAGCAGAGGCAGAGTGTCAAACCTCCAAAGCCATTACGGATAAAGAGCAATGTGCCTTGGTCAAGATCAAGGTTTCTCTTAAAGTCAGTAATTTTCCAGATACCAGCAATTTCCAGCTCTTACTCATTGGTCAAGAATCATCCGTGGATCCAGATCAATACTTTTTATGGCACTCAGAACAACCGACCAACTTTACTCATTATAAAAACACCAGAATTGATGCTCTACTAGAGCGGGGGAGAAAAACTTTGGATCAGCAAGAACGCACGGTGATTTATCAAGAATTTCAACAATTTCTACTAGAGGATCCGCCGGCAATTTTCCTGGAGCATCTTTACAGCTTTGAGGTGCGCCGTAAGTAATCTAAAGATCATCTAAAGGTGATCTTGGAGTTTGAAGGCAATCTAGCCTGGATTTTAGGACTGAGGAATACCCAGATGATTTTCTACCACTTCTAGTCTATTTTCATGATTTTCCAACTGTCCGCGATAGCCAGTGAGAATAGCCATGTCTTCACGCAAACCGATAATTTCATGAAGAATATCGTCTTTAAATTGCAGGATATCGTTTTTAATATCGTTTTTAAATTCATACATTTCACTTCTAAACTCATACATTTCACTTCTAAACTCATACATTTCATTTTTAAATTCATACATTTCATTTTTAAAAGGTAAAACCTCGGTAGAGATTTCTTTTTTAACTTCTTTTCTGACTTCTTCTCTAACAATTTTTCTGATGAGCTGGAGATCTAGTTTAGTAAGTGCCATAATTTTGATCCTAAATTATTTATTACTGAGTGGCAAGTGTATCTTGCCAGATCAATATAACGGTTGATTTTGACAAAAAGTGTAACGTTTTTTTTCAGTTAAAAAACGGTATTTTATATCCTATAACATTGACAATAATACTCAAAAATGATATAGTTTGAATACATTTAAGAAGTGAACAGCTTATTTAGTCTAAATATTTTTAAATCTCAAATTTTGTTTTTAATTCACTTCTTTTATGAGTGTGAGTCGCAAGCCGACTGGCGCGCCACCTTTCTAGTAGAGAAAGGTTCTCTGACTTGGTTTTTGTTCACTTCTCAAACCGGTTGGAGATCCTTTTTCTGCTCGAAAGAGCAGAGAGGGTACTTTACTCACCGATGGTTGTGTATCCGGATTAGCTCCAGACAACACGACAAAATTTGGTGAGTGAAGAGCACCTTAACAAGGAGGAGAAAATCGGCGCTTCACGCGCTCGGTTCAGCTTTTCTGGGAATTTTATCAATTTCTGGAAAAGCTGGACTGAGTTGCCGGGCGCCGGCAAACAGAATCGAGCAAACCACCCCGCCACCACCGTGCGGCAAGGAGAAAGAAAATGGAAGACAAAGAGCTCCGAAGAAAGTTAGGCCCTGCATGGGCCTGGGTCATTGTTGCCACAATGACCAACATCATCATGGTAGCAATAGTGGTGTGGGCGTCATCCACGTCTACACCCACCACCCCTACTCCAGTCTCGACTGAGACTGAGGAAGCTCCAGACCAGAGCGCCACGATTGTGGCGCTACTGGAAGAATTGGTCGCCGCGCAAGCGGCGACTGAAGAGCCAGAAGCTCCGCCAACGGCGGAACCCACTCCGGAACCGGTTGAGCTGGTGGTTCCGCCAACGGCGGAGCCCACCCCGGAACCGACCCAAGCTTCGACTGAAGAGCCGGAGTTGAAGGTCGCAGCGACGGAACCATCGGTTCCCGTTGCTGAAAATGGATACCCAATCGTCTCGTACGATTGGGGCCGTGCCAATATCCCCGCCGAAGTCACCACCATCAAGGTGAATGATACAGGCGGATGTAACATGCCCGATGTCGTCTGCTACATGCTAGACGACGAAGGCGTGTTGGGGGCAGATGACCTGGCAGAGGCTGAGGCTAATCCCTCAGCAATCTGGACCGGGTCAGCCTGGCACCAGATGGCTCAGGGACCGCAAGTTGGTCTCCTAGTGCCAGAAGGTAGTTATGCAACTTGGTACTCAATCTCATCCACTGTGGATGGGGGCGGGTACCACCTGGAGTTTGCCCCTCAGGGTGAGCTTCAGTGTAGTGGTGTGTTGGTACGTGGTTGGTTTGCGGAAACGCACGTCGACCGGCACGTGCCGATCGTGATTTCAAACTACGGAGCACTGGGTGCTATGGTTTATACCAGATACCCGGTGCCGGTCGAAGCCGGTCAGTTCTTTTCGCAGGATTACCTCACTGCTCAAGCAACCAATGCACTGGATTTTGATAATTCAGGCATTGGTGATGAGGACTGTGATCTTTTCTGGCAGTTCGTCTTCGACTACAACGACGGTTCTTTGACGGTGTTGAATTACACCGTCGAGAACGGTTGGTCCGTAGTTTGGACAAACATCGTCGGTCACGGCCGATGATTGCTCCTCCTCGAAGGGGCGGCGCGCAAGCGCCGCCCTTTCAACCTTATTTATTATTTAATTCACTTTATTTATTACGCAATTAACTTTATTTATTACGCAATTAACTTTATTTATTATTTGATCAAAAATTTTCAGGCTAAAAATCCTTTTGAGTTCGTTCTACAATACTTATGATGATAATCTCTGGTTTTACTCGCTTGTTTAAAGATCATTTGCCACTTTTGCTTGTGGTCGCGGTGGCCTTGATTATTGCCCGTCAAAACATTGATACTACTACGATTTATTCCGGCTGGGATAATATTCATGCCGAGTTTGACCTTGCGCGCTATGCTCGTCAGGTCTTTTTTGGGGCTTGGGTAGAGCATCAGGGGTTGGGAGCGCCGGCTGCTCAAGCACAATTGGCCGAAATACCTCGTTTGCCGATTTTATTACTGCTTCATACTTTGTTACCTGCCAACTTAATTAGGTATGTTTTTATTTTCTTGATGTACTTGATCGGTGGGGTGGGTATGTATTGGTACCTGGCTACCATTTGGCTTAAACAAAATAAAACCAGTTTCAAAACCTGGCTGGCAGCTCTTGGTGGTTTATTTTATCTTCTCCATGTTCTCACTCTCCAGCAGTTTTACATTAGTTTTGAAATGTTTATGACTCAATTTGCTTTTTTGCCATTTTTGCTGGTGATTATTCATAGGTTGGCCAAACAAATTAATTCCAAAAATATCTTGTTGTTTGTGTTGCTTCAGCTTTTACTGGCTCCCAGCAGTCACACCTCGACGGTTTTTTATTTAGCAGTGCTTTTTTCTTTGGTTTATGGATTCTTTTTGATAGTCAAAGAAAATCCTCTCAAAGCCTTGCGTTTTAGTATTTTACTCGGGCTTTTAACTTTGCTGGCTCATGCTTACTGGATTTTACCCAATCTTTATTACACTTTGAATAACGCTTCTTATGTAGCGGGCAGTCGCACTAATCAATTATTTGCACCAGAATCCGTTTGGAGTGTGAGAGAAGCAGGAACTTTGAGTAATTTAACCAGTGGCACTCATTATTTGTTTAGTTGGCGAGATTATGATTTTGCCACTCAACAATTTGAGTTTATTTTTGATGAATGGTTACCACATCTCAATCAGTGGTCAGTGAAAATTATGTTGCAAATTTTGGGAGTATTCACGATGATAGGTGGTCTGCTACTCATCAAAGCCAAGAATAAAGGTTGGCAACGCTTTTCAATCTTGATTATTTATTTGTTTTGTTTAAGTTTTATTTGGATTGATTTGTTGCCCAGCAACAAGCTGATTGATCAGCTTTACCAATCGGGTTCATTTCGTGAAGCTTTTCGCAATCCTTTTACTAAATTGTCAATTATTTATAGTTTTGTTTCAGTATTATTGTTCATTCAGTTAGCAGAAAGTTTGGTTAACTACTTCAAACGCAATGGTCGCAAGCATTTTCCTGGTAAATTTGTGGCAATTGGTCTACTTGGCGCATTGGCGGGAATGATGATTTATATTTCTTGGCCGTCATTTCAAGGTCACTTTATTAGTGAAAAATTAAAAATTGAGTATCCCGCTGAATATCAAGCCATGTTTAATTATTTGAGCGATCAAGATCCTCATTTACGGATTCTTCAATTACCACAGTTTTCTCATGCCAGTTGGGAATATTACACTTGGCCTTGGTTGGGTGAGGGTAATGGGTATCAGGGAATGGGTTTTTACTTTTTTGGTTTTCCTCAGGCTTTTTTAAACCGAGACGCCGATCGTTGGGTGGCGACTTCAGATTCTTTTTATCATGAACTCAAACATGCATTGGACAGGCAAAACGCCACTCATTTTGGCGAAATTTTGGCAAAATATAGAGTAGATTTATTGATTATTGATGAAACACGCTTGGATCCCAACCGCGAACACACTTATCTAGTTGATCATCGTTTGGCTAGAGAAGCTGGCTTGACTGAGGTTTGGCGAGAAAATTTTCTGACTATCTATCAAAGACAAAGTGAGACTGCAGATCAGGAAATTTTTGCGCCAAAGCAATTGACAAAAACTTCGGTTGCGACCGAGCGAGTGAGGACGGATTATCTTTATCGTGAACAAGGTGATTATTTGACGACCGGAGAGACTGAAGCAACAGTGATTTATCCTTTGGCAGACTTGGTTGTTCATCAGTTAAATGGACTTGATTTTACCGATGATGGTCTTAGGATGATTCGCCCGCTGACTGATGGAAAATACACACTGACTGTTCCCGGTTGGCAGGAAAAATATTACTTTACGCCAGTGGCAATTCGCTATCAACAGCAGACCGTGACGGTAAGCTTTCCACGAGTTGAGATACAAGTAGAGGGCAAAACCATTACTTTGCCCAGATTAGCTGATTTTGAGTTTGAAGTAGTGCCTGATTTAACAGCCATCATGCTTTTCTTCAATGAAGGTGGAGCAATTGTGGAACAAAACCAAAGTGCTTTCCCGATTCTCAAAGTACCAGTAGGTGAGTCAGTCAAGATCGAACTAATTGAGTTTCCAGGAGAGTTGGTTTATTTGCCGTCAGGAGAAGTTGATGTGACTGGATTGACTGTTAATCCAGTTGCTCGCTTGAACGTGGATTGGTCGGCCTTTACTAGTGCCCAAACTTTATCAGTGGATCAGGCTCATGAACTTAAAATAATTTCTCGCTTTCCCTCTTTGACGGTTGATTTATTAAAAAATCCAACAGTAAATTGTGCCACTGGCAAGCAAGGCAGTATTCTGACTCAGTCACAGAAAAATACTGTGCTTTTCCAAGCAGATGATTTTGGAGTGAATTGTGGCGGTTATGCTTTTGAACATTTGTCTTCAGCTTATCCATACGTGATGGAATTGAAAGGCAAGAATTATCAAGGACGAGGGATCAAGTTTTTTATCAGTTACACAGACAGAGCCATTGTGCCCGAGGATTATTTAATTCAAGAAAATGAGTATGTTGCTTATATTGGTTTGGGAAAAATCTCTGATGATCCGCGTGATATTTTTTATCTAAATTGGGAGACACGTTCTTTTGGTAAAGAAGATATTAATGAACTGGAAAGCATTAGCTTGGCTCCTTTTCCATTGGAACAGTTGGCTGGTTTAAAGTTGGAAAAGCTGGAAACACCTTTACAATTTGAGAATCGAGCAGAGATTTTGCAAGACAGAGTTTATTTGGACAGCATCCATTTAATCAAAGCCGATTGTCCAGAAGAGGCTTGCTGGGTGGCTTTGGATCAAAGCTTTGATGATTTATGGTTGGCTTTTCGAGTTGGTAAAGCTGATTTTTTACCTCATCATCGTTACAACAACTGGGCCAATATTTGGCAGTTGGATAAAACTGGAACGATCGTAATTTTTTATCTGCCAGAACTAGTTTCTTTATTGAGCATGGTGGGATTGGCCAGTTGGTTGATAATTTTATTGCTCAAAAATTCTCGTCGCTGATTTTTTGCCAAGATTTTTGTTTTGTGTCAGTTTGTTGTCAGCTTGTTCGGCTTTAATGAGGGTGTGAAAAAATTGATCATTACGCTAGTTCTGGCAGTTGGTTGGTTGTCTGTTACTAGTGAGGGGCAGGCTTGGCAGGCAGAAGATTGGCAAGTGGTGGGTAACACGGAACAAACTTGGCTGGTAGAAGAGGAACAGATAATTGGTGTGGCTGAGGAGCAAAAGCGAGTTTCTTGGTTGGTTTTGCGAGAAGATTTGTATCCGGTGACGGAGGATTTTAAGTTTCAGTTTGAGTTTGTGCCGGTGCAAGGCACTGATCACAATCTGATCTGGAACTTTATTGATGAGCAGAATTATTATCAGGCACATTTAAATGGCGGGGCGATTTGGGTGAGTAGATTTGCTGACGGTCAGGAGAGCTTGTCGGTGGCCAAAAACTTTTCCATTAATCTTAGCCAATCCTACAAACTGGAAATTATAGAGCAGGGCAGACAAGTGACTATCCTGATTGATGATCAGCCGATCATTGATTTTACTGACTGGACTAGTGATGAGCAAAGTCACGGGCAAGTGGGTTTCAAGTTGGCCCCTGGCGCGATTATTCCAGTGGAGTCGAAGTTTACTAACGTTCGGGTTACGGATCCCAAGCAAATTATTTTGCCGGTTGAGTTACTCAAACAAACCGATCCAGCTTGGTCGGAATTGATTTATGACACTGCTGATCTTTGGTCTGCCAAACCTACTGTGGGCCGCTGGGGGTGCGCGCTCACCAGCCTGACAATGATCATGCGCTTCTACGGGTTGGATTTAATGCCGGATGGTTCCCCGACCACCCCAGCGGCCATCAATTCTTGGCTTCTCACTCAGCCAGACGGTTATCTGGGCCAAGGTCTGGTCAACTGGTGGGCTGGTACCCGTTTAATAAGTCAAATCAGCACTCAATACTCAACACCCACAAAAACCCTGCCCAAACTAGAGTTTGCTTATCAAGCTTTGGATTGGTCAACTCGCTTAATATCAGAGTTAACCAGTGGCCGACCAGCCATTGTGCAAGTGCCGGGTCACTTTATAGTGGCGCACGGTTTTAATCTTTCAAATAATGATTTTTTTATTCACGATCCTTTTTATGATTTCACACAGCTTAGTCACCACAAGCAAGTCCTTTCTTTGCGTCTATTTACTCCCAGCCAAACAGATCTGAGTGCCATTGTGGTTGTGCATCGACCTGAAGTAACGGTGACCATTGAGCATGAATCGGGCACAGCACTCACCCAAACTTGGTCGGAATGGTTAGCTAGCGACCCGGAAAAAGAGCAGACCGCGCCGTGGCAGTTCACAGTCATCGATAAACCGATGACTGGTACTTATCGATTTTTAATTGAAGGCAGGCAAGAGGATGGAGACACCAAAGTCTTGATTTATGATCAACAGGCAGGTGTGCAAGACTTTACTCCTGCCCAAAATCAAACCGGTAATCAAGAATTGCTGGATTTTGAACTGCAGTTTGACAAAACCACTGGCGCGGTTTTCGTCAATCAATTTTCTTGGTCGGTATTTTTGGCAAAACTGGCAAATGCTTATCAAACTGGACTAATTGATCAATTAAAGTTTAATCGTTTACAAACTCTTGCCCTAACGGCTCAACAAGCTGATCAAGCTACTTGGTCGCGCTATCAAACATATTTAAAAAATATTTTGGAAATTATCAAAACCCCGCAAACTAAAGAAAAAATTACCGCATTGCAAGCAATTCTTGCAGAGTAGCGCTCTCGCGATCACGCGGGGAAATAATCATTTTTTCCCGCTCTATGGGCCACTGGATATTTAGTTCTGGATCAAACAGGGAAAGAGCCTTATCGCCGGTTGCATTTCGCTCGTCATAAAAAGCACCGACGGCATAATGATAGAGCAATGGCCCCTCCATGACGGCGATGGAATTTGCTACTCCCATGGGGACATATAGACTGACTTGGATTTCATCACTCGGGTTTGGTTCAAACAGAAAGTACTCTACTTGTTTAAAAGTGGGTGACTCTGGTCGAATATCAACCAAAACAGAGATGCCTTTACCAAATATGACGGTGGTCAATTTATGCCAACCTTCTGCGTGCAAACCACGCACCACATTGGTGTGAGAATAAGCCAAATTAATCTGTTTTAATTCGGGACGCTTACCGATTGCCTTTTCCAAGTTTTTCAGACCGGTGATGTCAGCAAAAAAACCTCTTTCATCCTGGAATTTTTTATGTTGGAGATAAAGCAAACCATCGATTTTGGTGCGAAAAACTCCGTCAACTATTTCTAAATTAGGATTTGATTGATAAATAGGAGGCATCTGCATATGATTTGATTATAGCCAAAAGCTCATCTTTGTATAGTTTTATTAATTCTGTCTCACTTCGTTTTACCAGATGTTTTGTGTTACAATCCACCAGTTGTTCAAACAAAAATACTTGCTCAAAAACTCAGCAATGTCTCAAAAAATCTATCAACCTTCCACCAAAATCCTAGCGCGCTATGCAACGGTATTGGTCAATTTTGCTCTCAATTCTGGACGGGGGATCAAAAAAGATGAGGTGGTGCGTTTAGTAGTGCCTGATGTAGCCAAGTCTTTGGGCTTGGAACTGCAAAACGCAGTCTTGCGAGCCGGCGCTCATCCCGTGATGCGTTTTTTACCAACCAATTTTGATCGAGATTTTTATAATTTGGCCAATAAAAAACAATTAGAGTTTTTTCCCAAAAAAATGCTCAGGTCGCAAGTAGAGTTATTTGATCATACTATCGGGGTGATTGCCGACCCCCATCCAGAAGAATTAATTGATACCGATCCCAAAAAGATTTTACTAGCTCGTGATTCCAAAAAAGCGCTGCGTGATTGGTACGACGCCAAAGAACACGCTGGTAAATTTACTTGGACGGTGGCTCTTTGGGGAGTAGAGGCCAAAGCTCGTGAAGTTGGTTTGAGCCTGGAAGCTTATTGGCAGGAAATCATCAAGGCTTGTTTCTTGGACAAAACCAACCCAGTCGGTGAGTGGCAAAAGGTGGCTAGACTGCAACAACAAATTAAACGCAAACTCAATAGTCTGCCCATCGATTGGTTATTATTCAAAGGAGCGGACATGGATTTGAAAATCAACATTGGTCAAAAGCGACTCTGGAAAGGTGGCGAAGGTCGTAACATTCCCAGTTTTGAGATCTTTACTTCACCAGATTGGCGAGGCACCAAAGGCTGGATTCGTTTTAATCAGCCTCTTTATCGTTATAGTCGAATCATCAGAGACGTCGAGATGAAGTTTGAGCGAGGCCACGTAGTGCAAGCCAAGGCCAAAACCGGCAACAAGTTTTTGCAAGAAATGCTCAAAAGTACCAATGCCGACAAACTTGGTGAAGTATCACTGACTGACAAGCGTATTTCTCGCATCAGTCACGTGATGGCAGAGACACTGTTTGACGAAAACATCGGCGGTCCTTTTGGCAATATGCATGTGGCGATCGGCAGGGCTTATAGAGATTGCTATTTAGAAGATCCCAGTAAATTATCAGATATAGAATGGCAGGAACTGGGTTATAACGACTCGGCTGAACACACGGATTTGGTTTCCACTACGGATCGCACTGTCACGGCCGTGATGACCGATGGCAGTCAAAAAATAATTTATCAAGCTGGTAAATTCGTAATTTAATACCAAAGATTCCCTGATCAGGTACAATACCTTTGTGATTATTTCTTCTACCAAACAACTAGCTCAATATCGTGAAACAGCCAAGATTTCTACCGAGATTCTTTGGCAACTACACGAAGCAACCAAGGTGGGAGTCACCCCGCTGAGTATTGATACTCTGGCGGACAAACTTTGTCGTCAATATTCCGTTAAACCCAACTTTAAAGGAGTCGGTCATAAAAAAAATCCTTACGCTTTCGTGACTTGTATTTCTGTGAATGATACCGTGGTTCATGGTATTCCCCAAGACATTCCCCTCATGGAGGGAGATTTGGTCAAAGTAGATTTTGGCCTTGAGTACAAGGGGCTACATACTGATCACTGTTTCACTGTGGGTATTGGCAAGCTGGCTGATCGCGACAAGAAACTACTGACTACCGGCCGATACGCCATTCTCACCGCAGCACAACAAGCCATCACTGGTAAATATACAGGAGACTTGGGTCACATTATGGAGACGACCGCTCATCAGGAAGGCTTTAGTGTGACTGAACAATATGTCGGTCACGGCATCGGTCATAGTTTGCATGAAGAGCCACAGTTGCCAGCTTGGGGCGAACCGGGCACCGGCACTCTTTTACAAAAAGGCATGGTTTTGTGCGTGGAGGCTCAACTTTTGGCTGGTAGCAATGAAGTCTATTTGGCTAGTGATGGTTGGTCAGTCAAAACCAGTGATGGAGGCAAGGCCGTCATGTTTGAGTTTATGGTAATCGTGGGTGATAGCAAACCAGAGTTTTTAACTCCCACCGCCACTTGGCCATTATTGGTTTAAGGGCTTTAAATGAAGGTTGTCAAGTTTTTAGGCTTTTATTCTTGGGAAAGCGTTGTATAATTATACATCTTCATATGGCCAAAAAAAACACCACCAAATCAACTAAAAAACCCAAAAAAACAGTTTCGCCCAAAAAGACCGTCAGTAAAAAGTCTCGAACAGTCAAGCAGGTTAAACCAGTAGCCCAAAAAACTCAAAAATCTCAAAAATCTAATAAACTACAACCTAAAGCTTTTGAAAATTATGAGATTCGTCCTCAACAAGAAGAAAAAAAACTGCCCAAAACTACGGCTGCAGAAGTAGACAGTCTTTTCAAAAAAGCCAAAAAACAAGGCTTTGTCACCCAAGAAGAAATCTTGGATGTCTTCGTGGAACCAGAACTTTACTTGGAGCAACTAGATGATTTTTACAACCAAATCGTCGTAGCCAAGATTGATGTTTTTGAAACAGTCTCTGACACCAAAGTTGATGATGATGAGAGTAATGATGAGTTACAGCAAGAACTAGATTTACTCACTGGTCTGAAAAACACCGGTGTAGCCGATCCAGTGCGCATGTATCTTAAAGAAATCGGCCGAATTCCTCTGCTCAATCGTGAGCAAGAAATTCGTTTGGCACAAGCTGTTGAGGCCGGAGATCCCAAAGCCAAAAAAGACCTGATTGATGCTAACTTGCGTCTAGTCGTTTCGATTGCCAAAAAATATATTGGCCGGGGCATGACCTTTCTTGACCTCATCCAAGAAGGTAACAAGGGCCTCATTCGCGCGGTCGAAAAATTTGACTGGACCAAAGGCTTTAAGTTTAGCACTTACGCTACCTGGTGGATTCGTCAAGCCATCACTCGTTCTATTGCTGACCAAGCTCGCACCATTCGCATTCCAGTGCACATGGTGGAAACGATCAATAAACTGATGCGTACTTCTCGTCGTTTGATGCAAGACCTGGGTCGCGAACCGACTCCGGAAGAAATCGGCGAAAAAATGGAGGGTATGGAACCAGACAAAGTCCGTGAAATCTTGAAAATCTCCCAGAACACCACCTCGCTGGAAACACCAGTGGGTGATGGGGAAGACGACAGCATTTTGGGTGACTTTATCTCTGATGAAAAACAAGTTTCCCCTTATGAAGCCACCAGCAAACAAATGCTCCGCGAAAACATTGAAGAAGTCTTGGGCGCTCTTTCCGATCGTGAGGCCAGAGTTTTACGGATGCGTTTTGGTTTGCAAGGCAATAAAACCATGACGCTGGAAGAAGTCGGTAAGAAATTTGGTGTCACTCGTGAGCGGATTCGTCAGATCGAAGCCAAGGCTCTGCGCAAACTCAAACATCCCAGTCGTCGCAAGAAACTACAAGACTTTTTGGAGTAATCTTCCGCTTTCCAACAAATTCCTCAATTGTTTTTTACTTGAGTAAAATAGTGGCCAATCCCAAGAAGGCCAAAAAGCCCAAGACATCAGTAGCAGCGGAAATAAAAACAGTCGCTGACGCTGCCGGATCTTTGCCCAATCTCACCATGATCAAGGGAATCAAAGTGCCAAAAAATCCCGCTACCAATAAATTAATAACCATCGCCATCGCCAGTATCAGTGCCAACATAGGCTCTCTATTGAAGATCAAGACAATCCCCGCCACCAGCGCTCCATTGATCAAACCATTGATCAGCGCTGCTCCCAATTCTTCTTTGATGGCCAGCCAACTATTTTTTATATCAATTTGTTGCAAGGCAATCCCTCGCACCATCACCGCCAAAGTTTGAGTAGAAGCATTGCCACCCATACCTGCCACGATGGGCATGTAAATAGCCAACAGCACATATTTGGAAATAGTTTCACTAAACAAACTCACCGTAGCCGAAGCCAAAAAAGCCGTCCCCAAATTGATAATCAACCATTTATAACGAAAACGAACTTTACTTTTGGCAGAATCAAACACAGTCTCCTCACTATGCACCCCAGCAAAATCATAAAGAGTGGAAGCCTCCTGATCGCGGATAGCTCGCAAGACATCATCTGAATAAAGAATTCCCAAAACCGCCCCATTCTCTCCCAACACCGCGGTTTTTCCATGAGGATGATCTAGAAAGTGCCTGAGCACCTTTTTATACTCAGTAGTATGAGCCAGAGCCGGAATTTTTCGCAAATATTCCTTGACCGGTTTGCCAAGTTCAGCAAAAGCTAGTTTGTGATTTGGCACATAACCGATCAATTTTTCCTCTTCCATAATCAAGACAATCGGAAACTTACCAGTACGCTGTTCATGACCCTTAATTTCCTCCACCACCTCTTTCATGTTTTGCTTGGCTTCCACCCGAATATAATTCAAGCTCATCAAACCAGCCGCCGTTTTTGGATCAAATTGCAGTAACAAAGAAATATCTTGCTGTAATTTTTCACTCAACTCCGTCAACAAAGTCTTTTGCAGTTTAGCTGGCACAATCTGCAATAAATCCGTCGCATCATCCGGGTCCAAATAATTCAACAGTGCTAGCAATAACTCTTTTTCCAACTTGGGCAATAACTGAGCCTGAATATGACTGGAAAGTTTCAAAACAATGTTTGCCTGCCTCTCCACCGGCAAATCACTAAAAATCTGCACCCTCTCTTTGGGCCGATAAGTAATCTGTTTAACTAGCTCGCGGGTAGAAGGGGGTTTGGCAATAGTAGTAGTAACCATAGTTCCAGATTGTAATGAAAAAGCCCCCCAAAAAGCAAGCTCATCAAAAACCACTGCCCCCGCCCCCTCTCCACCACCCCAAATAATTTTTCAAACCCCAAGTCGAAAATCCCCCAAACTTCGGTATAATATGGAAATCAGATCCCCTGTAGCTCAATGGCAGAGCAGGAAGCTGTTAACTTCAAGGTTGTAGGTTCGAGTCCTACCGGGGGAGCCAGATTGGGCGGGAGGGCAACAAAGAGCCCTTTTGTCCCGTAACATCGCTCTTTTCTTGATGTTCGAAACTCTTACACTCAAATTGGTCAATTTTATCGACTTTCGAACAATTGGTTTCTTTTACTGCCTGAGCCAGAATTTTGAATGCTTTGGTGTAGTCATAGAGGAGTTTTCCCTCGTCTAATTTCAAGTTGGTGAACACTAGTCGTATAAGGCAGCGCTGTTCTTCGGCTAAGCCTTTCTCTTTTGCAGTTAGGTAGATCTGCTTGGCTCTCTGGGATAGTTCGTAGAAGTTAATGCCGAAGTTGAAGTAGCCGTTACTAGCTTGGGAGTGCTTCCTGGTGGTTTCTAGGACAGCGTCTTTCTCTCCTGTATATTGCTTAAACTTCTGATTGTAAAAATCCAGGGTTATTTTCTCGTCCAACTTATCGTCGTAAAGTTTGTCCAAGCGCTTCTTAATTTGCTCGTAGCGCTGGTTTAGCTCCTCAATCGTAGTGGAGTGGTAGACAGTTTCATCGGCATGGCTTTCTTTAAGCGCTTTTTTGATCCACTCGGCTACTCTCTGGTTTCTAATGACCAGCTTATCAAAGCCATCAATGATCTGTTCTTCAACCTTTTCTTCTCTGACCCAAGTCTCCTGAGTGCATTCGTGATAGTGGTTGCAGTGTCCGTAAACCAACCCACCTCGTTGGGATTCCCAGGTAGTTAGCCCGCCACAGGTGGCACAGCGGCATAAACGGTTGAACAGGTAGTCGTGTCTGGTGAGTTTGGGTGTGGTTTTGCCTGTCAGCATATTTTGCACCTTATCATATAACTCTTGGGTGATAATCGGTTTGTGTTTACCATCGTAGATCTGACCGTTCCACCTCATTTTACCAGTGTAGAAGGGCTCTCGTAAGAGTCTGTGAACTCGGCTCTTAACCAGTTTTACGCCGTGGTAGGAGCGCAAACCTTCCTCAAACATGGTCAATGTTAATTTTTTGATTGAGTAATTACCCGAAGCGTAAAGCTCGAACATTTTCTTGACCATGACTGCTTTTTCTTCCTCGATAAGGATGATTTTGTGTCCCTTCTCGCCTACGGTCTTATATCCCACAGGCGGTTTAGTGGGTAGCCACCCTTGCGCTATTTTCTCTTTCTGTCCTTTCTTCACTTCCTCGGAGAGGTTATCAATGTAGTTTTTTGCAAAAAGGATACGGATGCCCCAGTTCAGTTTCTCTTGAGAACGAGAGTTTTTATGTAAAATCAACGAGTCTTTGACCAGGTGGACTTGGCGTTCCTCATCATCCTCTAGCCATTCATCAATCATGACAGCATCCTTGAAGCTTCTGGTCAGGCGGTCTACTTTCTCGCAGATAATGATTTTTAGCCCTTGCTTCTGGACATACTGCATCATCTGGGTGAACACTTCTCGCTGTTTCTTACCACTGGCTGATTCAGAGATGGCGAAGACTTTATCAACACTATAACCAGTTCTTTCGGAATAGGCGCTTAGAAGCTTCTCCTGGGCTGGTAGGGAGTAGCCTGTTTCCTCTTGTTCTTTGGAGCTGACTCGGCAGTATAGGATGCTTTTCATAATAATTGTTTCAGCAACACAACATAAAGAAATAACCAGGGAATATCAAGTTGAGTGTTCATCTTTGTTCCAAATTCGCTTTTCATAAAAATCTTTAATTGTCTGATCAATTGCTCTACCCAGTTCACTTTCTTCTGGCGTAGGTGGCTTCTGTTCGTCCTCGTTAATTTTCTGGACGATTTCTTGTTTGCTTATGCTTTCACCGCCTTCTATTCGCATCATTTCCCATAATGCCTTTAACTCTGGGACTGAGGCGGGTTCACCTGAGCGCATTTGTTTTCTTAAGGTTTGTAGTTTGTCCCAAAACACTTCGGAAATAATATGGAGTCGTTTCTGTCGTATTTGGCTCGTCTTCTTTTTAAGAATTTCCACATCCTCGCTAAGTTTCAAGTCAGCTCGTTCTACCCAACGATACTGCGATGACCAGCGTTCCAATGTTCTTTCTGAAGGTAATCTGCCAAGTTTATCCTTGAAAATCCCCGACACCTCTCCTACAGATCCCCGCAATATTCCTTGCCAAGTTTGCATAAGTCGAGTGAGACTGTTGGTTTCGCAATAAAGTAGAAACGCCACATACTGTCGCTCCTTTTCTTTAGGCATCTTGGAAGTGATTAATACTGGTGGCTTATTTATTTGTTGTTGTTCCATCTTGTTCTAACCTTTTATTAATAAATCGATCAATGCTTCTGGTAGCGCGTTGTCGAATTGTCGCGGGTAACGACTCGTTCTCAACTTGGTCAAGGTATTTTTCGAAAGTTACTGACTCTTTCTCACCACAAATGGATCTTACGGATCGCCTTAACAATGTCGATATCATCTGTTTTCTTTTCTGCTTGGTTAATATTGTTTGTTGTTTCATGGGTTATTTGTTTTTTGGCGTGGGTTTGCCAATATTTTTATAAACTTCTTCCCTAAATTTCTTCCATTTTTCTGGCGACATTGGTTTATATTCAGGTTCAGTTGCCCGCATGGGCAGTGCCTTTGCGTCTTTGAGAAATCTTCGTTCCCGATAAAACTCGGTAATATAGGGAATAGAGATAGCAAAAGTCTCAAAGACAATCGCTCCTCGTTCACCCTTTGCCAGTGCCTCCTGCACTAACCGAGCTTGGTTTTTAGACAGGTAGTATCTGCCTTTGCTGGTAAGAATGACTACCCAGAGTTCCTCGTAGTCATCATCATTTAATATTTCTGGCATCGATGCCTCGTTTACTGACATGTTCATTCGCCTCCTTTCTAATTTGTAATGCGTCTCGTTTGACGAAATTGCGTAAAGCTGCAAAGTAATCGGAATAGTCTTTACCAGTCGATTGGCAATAGTTCATCAGGTCATCATATTTACTGGTTACGAAGGGAAGAGGCACACCATATCGTTGGGCTATATCTGTAAACTCCGCTTCACCAAGGCTCTCCAAGGTGGAATATTTACCTTTAAGAGAAACTAAACCCTTCTCTTTATGTATTTCTCTTTTATTATGTGTAACCTTTAGATGTGACTCCTTAAGGGGCAATGGTTGCCCCTGGCTCTGCTCTTTTTTGCCCATGGATACTCCAGGTGCAAAATTTGCACTTGGTTGTTTCCAGTGGGATTTATCTAGAAGAAAGTAAGTGTTATTGAGCCATTGACCCCCTTTATTGCGAACTTTTTCCCGTCTGATAATATTCCACTGTTCAAGTAATTTAATTTTGCTTTTTACCGTCCTTACCCCAATTCCATGTTCTCTGGCGATAGTCACCTGGCTCGGGAAAGCTGATTGCTCTTTATCGGCGTGACGACATAAAGACACATACACCGCCAGCGCAGATGGTTTTAGATATTTTGCCCAGCCATTCACATAGGCATCATCCATGCAGAATTTTTCCTTTATTCGTAAGTCTCTGACCCTGAATGTTCGAGTGTTTATGATTGTTTTTTGCATATTTGTTTTTGCTCAATTTTGACTAGCAACTCGACAAAACTTATCCAGCTGGAGCCGATTTCGTAAACTTCCTCCAGGCTTAACTTTGCTCCGTAGTCTTCTTCCAATATCTGCTTTAGCTCTAGGACCAACTTATGACTGATCATGTTTGATCCTCCGAGTAGAGACGGGACTTTATTGTCCGCAACTGATTAAAATAAGTTTGTGGGGATACGGTGAGTTCGTTACGAAAATACGCCTCAACTAGCTCGTTGAGTTGTTTATTTTTTTTGAAGACAAAAACCGCTTTACGAGGATTGGACTTATTGATTTCCTCGATTGGTTGCCATAAGGATAAAGCGGTGGCAATGGCGAGATCGCTTGTGAGATAGTAATCGGTGTTTAATTCTTGCTGTTTCATAGTGATAGTCATTCGGTTGGTGACTATCAAGATTGTTAAACAAACAGCAAACTACCGCCACGGATTCTTTTACGACTTTTTTACGATCCTTTTGCGATGAAGGGAATTTATGGACGAAGTAGCTTGTAGCCCACATTTCTCTTGGAGATAATCATATCTTCAATTTCATCTTTGGTCATACCCGCATCTTCTAAAATAGGAACGATGTTTCTTCTTATATACTGAACGGCTACAGCGATCTCTTTGGAATCAGACGATGCTCGACAATTCAAATCGAGTTTATCAGCTATTTCCCCATATCTGACAATTTGATCACTTTCCACAAGGAGAATTAAATACCTTATTTCATCCTGGGTGGGCGAGATCTCTACTGGTTTATTGCCTTTATACTGCATGACCCCTTTTAGTAGATCGATTTTTAGTTCTCTCCACACATATACTCCCTCTGTCTTTTCAGGTTGAGTATCCTTGCCTCCAACCGCCAATTTTTCTCGGTCAACCATTATTTTAACTGTCTCGCCCGCGAACCTTCCCAGCTTGTTTAAACAAGATATATCAATTACTTGCACTAGATGCTTTTCCTCAAGTGTCCTTAACATCTTTTTTAAGTCGTCTTTGGGAATTAAGTCGCCATTTTTATCTCTAAAATTCCAAAGAGTGATAGCAATCGCCTCGTCCGACTCTGGAGATATTTCGACCTTTTTTTGAATAATATCCACCACTAAGCGTAGTGGCTCTGGTAATGCCATTATCATAGTCATATTTATATTTGGGTATAAAAATACCCACTCTTATTTTACTAAAAGTGGGTCAGATAACCTAGGGAAGTTTGTTCTAGAACTCAAACAGGTCTTTGACCTTTATACTCAAACCTCTGGCAATTTTGATCAAATACCTTACTGAGGTATTCACATACCCATTCTCGATCTTCGCCAGATACGAGACATTACTTGCAGCTTTATCAGCAAGATCTTCTTGCGTCATCTTTTTCTGCTCACGAATTCGTTTGATAGTTTTACCCAATACCTCTCTTTCACGCAGGAATGGATTATTTTGTGCATATCCTCTCATGCTCACAGTATTTCCATATTTGGAAACATTTACCATTCCATATATGGCAAGATTGTGCTAAAATTAGCCTGGTAGCCAACTAAAACTTGACATTGAGATGGAAAGGAAGCTAATATCTCAGAATCTTTTACAGTTAGCGCATAAGGAGGATAAAAATGACAATGACACATAAAAACAAATCTCGTATTCTGCCTGCTATTCTTTTCCTTGCCGTAGTTACTATTTTTGCCGTTGTATTAGCTCCTCGCTTTTTGGGTCAATCCAAAGTCGTTCAAACCCCGCAAACCAGTGCCAAAGACAAGCAAGTCACTGAGCTTCTGGCTAAAATGAGCGAGAACCCCAATAAGGACTCTCAGGAGTATGCAGAAGCTAGACAGGAATTTTGCATCCTGACCGCACGACCAGCAGCCCAGAGAGAGAAAGCTGTAGCCAACATTAGGCAATTCCTGGGCATGACCGACATCCCAGTCGAATTCGTTTGCAGTAGGTTTAACGGTAAACCAGATGATAGCGGAACGGACTACAATAGCCCTGCCAGCGAAACTTATGAGGCTGCACGATTTAGCTTTACAGTTGATCCAAAGACCAACTACATCGTCGAGACAGGCGAGGCAGAGCGTCGATGGGGAACGAAAGTGGATGGCACACGCTGGTTTGAAAACATGCCAGAGTATGATGACACGCCCACCTACACCACGTCAGAGGCTATCAAGCCAGTAGCGGAAGCTTTCATGATTAAAAACAAGGATATCTTTGGAGTAGACATCACCAAAATGACCTACCAGTTCGAAGGCAGCAAGATCGGTAACTTCTTTGTAAAGTGGATCGATAAAAGCAAACCACACACAAAGGACAGTGTGGAGTGTGGAGATGTCGACCAGAAGCGTGAAGGCGCATACAAAAACGATCAAGGAGTATGGTGCTTAAAAAGCATCTACACCACATACCCAACAGTGAACATGACCATCATGCAGAGCGGGCAGGTGGCGGTCTACGACAATGACGGCTGGGAGATAGAGAAGCTATAATAAAAACAGTATGAAAAAACAGTGGATTATAGTCGCCATTCTTCTAGTTATCGTTCTTATTTGGTTTCTGCTTACCGTCGACTGTGTGGTCAATAGAACTAACTCTGGTATCCCTATCGACTGGGCTAATATCAAGGATTGTAGCTACTAACTTAAAACTTCCTCAACACATCCCCGACGAGGCTTCTGAAGCTAAATAGAGGTGGAACTATGCCATCCCAGGCATGAAAGCCTCACACAAGTCAACACACGGGGACACGAGCGTTTCCTTTCTTTCTATCAAGGGGTTGTTTGCATTTGGATTTCTTTTTCTGGAGCAATTGTCCTTTTTAGATACTTTTGATCTCTTTTTTGAAAAGCGGGAAGCGTTCCCTCAAGAACATCTAGTATTTTTTTGTTCGTAGCAGGGTTTTCTATGCTACCAGAGGTGTATCTGATTTCATAAGTGTGCTTGTCCATCTCAGAGCTAATTATTTGTTCGGCGTCGCAGACAACGGCAAGATTAGGGTTATGGGTTACTATGATGATCTGTCGTTCTTTTTTGGCTTGTTTTATGTAAGGGACTAGGAGGGTATAGACAGATTCGTTATCAAGATTTTCCTCTGGTTGGTCAATTATGAGAGGAACCTTATCCTTGTCTATCAATAAGTAAAAAATTAACAGTAATGCTCCTATCTCCCCAGGAGAAAATTCATTCTCATTTAGATCTTTACCATTGAAAGTAATGTTGTATTTAACTTCAAGGTATTTTAATCCGTAGAGGTAGTTATAAAGTTCTAATTTTTTACCATCACTTTTTATTAGCTGATCATCCAGCAGCTTGATAGGATTTCCCTTTACTGATTTATCGACTCTGAGACATTCAATGAGCTCTTTGATAAAGTTTACAACGCCATCTTTTGTTTTCAGGTCGCTATTTGCGATAGTTTCTTTTACTCTGATTAACGCCTCGGCTTTTCCTTGAAAACTGCCGTCTCTGCTTTGATCAATAAAGGATAAAAAGTCTATGGGAAAATTAAGTTTGTCAAAAACTATCCCGACATCAAAATTAAGCACACTACCTGTTTTCCTCTGTTTTTCCTCTTTATCGCTTATGACCTTGGCAAGAGGGGCGTAGATTTCTTCATAGAAGGAAATCTTTTTTAGAAGTTCATCATAAATTTGCTCAACGGTTTGATCTCTCAGTTTCTCTGACGTTTCAATATCTTTATCTAATTTCTTCTGAACATACTCTATTTCACCAGTTAGGGACTTTATTGTCGTTAGACTAGTGTCATCATCTACACCTTCAATCAATCCTCGTTTTGTTTGATATGTCTTCAACGCTTTTTGATATTCTCGAAAGGCGTTGTTTTCTTTGTCAAGGCTATCAACGATTGTTTTTAGATCTGCCTGTATGCCTTTTTTCTTTACGACTAGGCTTGTTTTTGCGTCTCCCTCTTCTGATAATAAAATAGTTAGGCTGTCTTTTTCCAGGTTTAGGGAAGTCTTCTTCTGTGTGATAAGAGCCTCGTCTATTTTGATGGTAATAAGCTTTTGTGGATCAATACCCAAGAAGGTTAGGTCTTCTTTATAACCAGAAAGAAAATCATCAAATTGCTTTTGTAGACTGCCTAGGGCAATTTCGAGATTTTGGACCTTTGTAATGTTTTGGTTAACACCCTTTAATACCAACTGCTTTTCCCCGATGAGCTTTTCAACCTCTTCAAAGGATTTATTAAGAGCTGAGATTTTATCTTCTACATCTTTTGAGGGCTTGCTTTTAGGTTCTGTAACTTTCTTTGGTTTGACTAAATTCTTTAGCTCCCGTTGTTTTTCCTCTAACTTACGCTTGAGCGATCCAAGATAGATAGGGAGTTTTTTATTTTCTAGTTTACATATGGAACCGTTTTGTTCCGACACTTTCTGTTTCAAGGTTTCAACATTTCTATCAATTAGACCTGTTTTTAGCCTAATTAGGTCTTTTAAATTACTAGTGCTATTTCGATTTTCCTCGGGAACATATGAGAAGATTACTTTGTCAATTTCCTGCTGAAAAAGCTGATTAACACCACTGCCATCGCAGATCGCCTCAACGAACTTTTGAGGGAGATACTTCACCTGCTCGGGTTCTGTGAGATTCACTTGATCATCAAGATTTGACTTTACGGAGATCCCATCCTCCCAAGTGAGTATTGCTTCATATTGTTTTGCCAGACCTTTTTTCCTGAATTTATCATCTCTCAAAAAAGAGTAAGTATTTGAGTCAGCATGGCTTTTTCCTGCCAATGCCATAGAATCTGCTTGTGCGCTTTTACCGCTCCCTTTCTTGCCAATAATTGCCACTAAACCAGGATTGATAGGAATTTCGTTATCAAACCAAGGATTCTTTTGAGTGCTGTCTACTGGTTTCAAAGATATAGCGTTAATGTAATGAGACTTATTACTTTCGATGTCGAGTAACTTGGGTGGCATTTTACCAATGAAGATTCTATCTTCTGGTTCATTTACAACTTGTCTTAATCCCTCAAAAGTTGGGTCAGCTTTTATCCAGCAGCATCTTTCGCATGGTTGTGACTTTTCATCTCGGATTGCCCCAATTGGATATGTGTGTTCATGAGAGTCGCTACCTTTAAGGCATGGCTTTTTGTCTTTGAACCACTCTTCAAATTTTTCCTCTTTAACCTTGTCATCTTTCCAAAGGAAGAAATCTATTTGTTTTTGATTCGATGACCCGATAAAGTGCGAATCGTTTATAAGTCCTTGCTTGAACCATTGATCATTTACTGGATCGATATTGTCAATACCGCCATACTCGTCATATGGCATCCAAATCAGGTATTTCCCTCTGAAGGTTGGGTTTGCCTCAAGTAACTCCTTTGTTCTACCAAAATCAACAGCTACATTCTCGTATAAAAACTTGCTGTCAGAATATTTACTGGAGATTTGACTTCCATTAACGATAAGTGATTTTAGGAAATTCTCTATATCTAAGATATCTATTTCATTGCTAAAAACGATATGAAAATTTATTCGCTGACCATTTTTAGAGTTTTTGTTGAGTAGGGCGTTGGTCATCCTAAATTCAACCACTGGCAGAACAACTTTGTTTGAGTTGGGTGCTTTGGTTGTAAACTGCTTATAGCCCTCTACAGAACAGTAATCATTGATACCCACAACATCACAATCAGATTTTTCAATTTGATCAACAAATTGGTCATATGTGCCCTTGTAACTAAACGATGCAGGGCTGTGGACATGCAAGTCCCACTTGCGCCATATTGAACCTTTTGGGTCATTCGTAATTTTCATAGTTATTGTTATTTATAAATACTGCCCTCACTTAAGGGCAGTATGGCAGAAGTTAGTCTCGAACTGCTCCTTATTCATCAATTTTATAAGCACTACTGATGATAGCGTCGAAACTGTTAATTCTGCTTATTGCGGTATGGGGTAGGATTTTATAGATCCACTTCTTTTTAGTTGCTCCAGAAGCAATCTTGCACCATTCTTCAGCTTGCTTGGCTTTCTCAATTACCTCTGGGTCTTTTTTGTCTAACTTGCTCTTGTCTTTTACCTCCACTAGATAATTGGCATCATCTCTTTCAACGATGAAGTCAGGGTTATAGTTGCCGTAAATATATCTAATTGGCAACTGACCAGTTCGAAGTCTTACCCAACTAATTACTGTTTTGTCTTTTTCTAAAGAGTCGGCAAGTAGCTTCTCCTGGGTTGAATCAAAAACATAAGAATTGTAGACACTCTTGTCATAGCCATCAATAATGTTTCCTCTGGCTTCTGCTTCGCTCACCTCGTCTTTATCCAATGGAACAGCGGAAGCTTTTACTACTTTCAGATAAGGTTCAAATGAAAGCTCCTCGTCAAGCACGCCAAACTTAATCGTTGTCTGTTCTTGGAGTCGCTCCTGCAATTGAGGTAAGATATCATTCAGGATTGTCTGTTCGTGAAGCTTTACCAACTTCGACAATTCTTTATCAGTAACCTGAAGCTGGTCAAGATAGTGCTTTACAATCTTTTGTAAAACTGCCTTGAAAGAGATGTCAAACTCGGACATTTCCATAATAATCAACCTTACGATTCGGTTGACTGGATCAATCTCTTCTTTTACTACAACCTCTCCTGCATCCTCAGTTTGTCTAGAAACAATATCGGCTTTGATTAATCTTGGCTTTATCTTCTTTAACTCCTCTAAACGCAACTTAATTGGGAAGAATTCCAATTTATTACTCGAATAAACTTTTGCTTCAACTAAAGGAACTTTAACCCAAAGTTTCTTATTATCTGTTGGTTTAATTTCAACAGTTTTAAGTTCTTCTTTCTTCTCAGCTTTTTTAACTCCAAGCCCTTCTGCCACTTCATGGGCTACTGCCACCACTCTAGCAAAGTTATCGTGCGAGATAATGTCGAGAGAGTCCAGCTCCTCAACCCCTGTCAGTTCGCCAAATGGCAAACGCAAACCTCTCCCGATAGTTTGCTCAATCAGAGTCTTACTGATTGAAGCCCTGAAGGGAATGATCGTATAAACATTTTTAACATCCCAACCCTCTTTTAATTTATCGACATGGATAACGATTTCATTTTTATTAACGGGATATGGTTCCTCTAGGCGGAGGAGTTGATGGATAGAATCAACCTCGCTTTCACTGGTTACCAATAGGGTTTTATCTTTGTAATAGCCATCAAAGAAACTATCACTTTCAATAAGTGCTTTGACATCCTTAGCGTGCTGGATATTCTTTGTTGTTAAGAGGGTAATTGGTAAAACAAACGGTAATTTATTGTTTTTGCAGTATTCCTCAATAAGCACCTTTTTCTCTCGGTGTCTTCTGATCCCATCCTCAAGTTTTACCAGTTCTAGGTCACCTTTGTAGGTGTAGTCGTCACTTCTGGCAATAACATAGGGAATCTTGATGTAACCACCCTTGGCGCCATTACCAGCCACCAAGCTCTCCAAAGCCCGCTTAGAATCGTTTATGGCGTCTCCTAGGGTGTAGGAATAGACAATGTTGTCACTTATTGGGGTAGCTGTGAACTCCAGTCCCAATTCTGGTTTGAGATGGTTAATAGCCCTAATCGACTTAACTCCTCGATATCGATGACTTTCGTCCATTAAGATAACCAGATCCTTTTGTTGCAGAAGTTCTGCAAAGCTCGATCCTAATGTCTCTTGATAACGATGGAACTTAAATTCAACATCGGTTCTCTCGTTAAAGATCTTCTGGATGTTGAAAACATAAATGTTGACTGCCTCAAAAAGTTGATTACCGAAGTTAGCGTAACTATAGTTTTCTCCAGTAATCAGGTTAAACAAGGGGAAATCAGTTAATCCATCTAGGACATACTTTTTACTCGAAGGAGTAAAGTTATCGATTGTTTTGGTATAAATCGTTTCTCCTGGAGTCAGGATGAAAAAGTCCTTTAGCCCTTTGGTGTAATAGAGGTATGCGATCATACCCGCCATCAGTCTGGTCTTACCAACGCCTGTAGCCAGGGCAAAAGTAAAGGAGGGGAAGTCAGTGTCAAACTTTACATTACCAACCAATCTCGCTTCAATGTCCTCTAATTTATCTCTACCCAACTTAACCCCTGAAAGGATGGCATCCAATTTAACGAGTGAAAGCTGTTGTGGCTTTCTTAAGCTTAGTTCTTTTGTGATTTTATCTATTGTGTTCATACTTTGAATTTCCTTAATAAAACATCGGGAATTTTTCTAACTTCGACATTATCAGGTAATTTTATTTTACTTGATATGGTCTTAGCATAGATAATAAGAAAATCGGCTGCATCGCCAATTTCCCGAAGGACTGCCTCTACATACTCCTGATTAAGATACTGCTCGGTGACATGAGCGATAGTTCTGCCTGAGATACCGTGGAGACCATTGTCTGGGTGAAGAAGTCTAAATCCTTCTACCTTTAGGACTGCTCGAATAAGCGCACCGTTATAAACCTTTGGGTTGAGCACTGTTAACCTTAAATCGTCATCTTCTACAAATAAGCTATCTCCAAGCTCAAAATACTTAAATCCACCTCCACCACTCCAATCATATAATCTACTTATTCCTTCTTGGTCTTTGCCTGATACCGCTACCTTTAGTCTTGGTATTATGTGGGTTTTAGCATGGTTACCCAATTCCACCATAATCCATTTACGATTTCGCTTATGAGCCACGGCACCTGTTGTGCCTGACCCTGCAAAAGAGTCTAAAACCCAATCACCCTCTTTAGAGGCTAGATCGATAATCCTATTAATAAGTCTTTCTGGTTTTGGAGTTGTAAATTCGTCTTCCATATTAAAAGCCCTTATTTCTCTTTTAGCCTCCTGATTGTCTCCAACCTCTGTTCTAAACCATATCGTTTTTGCTACAGATCCTTGTTTGACCTCAGTAAGAAAAATCTTTAAGGATGGTTTGTTCTCACCCTTTTTCCCAAACCAGATTCGATTATCTTTAATCATCTCGTTCAGTTTTTCTTTTCCATAAACCCAATGTCTGTTATTGCTTGGTAGAAACTTTTTGCCTGCAGGACTTGTGATTTCATACTGTCCGTAGGGGAAGGGGTCTTTTGCAGTCAAATCTGCATTTTTCCAAACACCTCTTGGATCATTATCTGGATTTTTATATCGGGCGTTCATTTCTTCTGTTCTTGACAATAGGTTAGGTCTCCAGATGTCTTTATTTTTGGCGTAAGCAAGAATATGATCGTGACTATCTGATAGCCATTTTGCATCGTTTTGTGGCGAGTATTTTTTCTCCCAAATTACATTTGAAATAAAGTTTTTTCTACCAAAGACTTCATCACATAAAACTTTCAAGTAATGACACTCATCATCGTCAATTGAAATCCAAATACTCCCATCTTTGCTTAGTAGTTTGTAGAGCGCTTCTAGTCTCGTTTTCATCAATCCTAGCCAAAGAGAATGCTCCATGCCGTCATCGTAATGCGAGAAAGCATTACCAGTGTTATAGGGAGGATCAATATAAATCAGTTTTATTTTGTTTCTAAAATCTTGAAGAAGCGATTGAAGGGCAAGCAGATTATCACCCTTGATAAGCATATTCTCTGTATCTTTGTCCCCAAAAGTCTCTTTCTGGAGTGAAATTCTCGGCTCTGTTACTCTGGGGTCTTTCTTATCCACCCATTCATAATTACCCGTATCGACATCGTAATAAAGGCTCTTACTCTTATTTGCCCAGTTTAATTCTAATTTATTGTCATTTTTAGTCATATTTATTTTTTCTTGTTCTTCAAAATAACCTCAAGGTCTTTAGGATCGTAACGCCTGTCTCCACGCTCATTTACTATGATAGCCTTTAACTTACCACTTTTGTCCCATCTCCTTAATGTTTCGACATGGACATTGATAATTTCGGCTGCCTGTCGAATTGTCAATAGTTTTGGTAATTTATTGTTTTTATCCATAGTTAGTGTTGGCTATTCAGCCTATTTGCAAGCATCTCTTGCTCATCATATAACGGCTTATCTTGATCAATCATCCTCTGTTCAGCGGCACTTAACCATTGGTTAGACTCCATTTTAGACGCAATAGCTGAAATGTTAGCAATTCTTATTGAAATTATCTCGTTGATTCTATCGACATCGCCTTTGTTCTTCTGGTAAAAGTTAGCGTTATTTTTAAGATCCGCCCAACTTGGTTGAATTTCTCTTAGCTTTGATAGGCTGGTTTTCCAAGACTCTGTATCCTCTTTCTTGTAGTTAGGGGGGATGTAGCCAGCTGCATGAACAACAATAAGCTGTGTGGGGCATCCATTCAAACTTCCTTGGACTTCTCCAATACCAATATCATCAAACTTTTTATCAGACCATGTATTTTTAGCATCTGTAGAATCTCTTTCGAGATAGTCCTCAATCAACTCATCAGCGGTGTAGTAACCTTCTAGCGACCATTCCCAAACATAACTATTCCAATAACCAGCCTTTGACATTGCGCTTGAAACTACATCAAAAGAAGCCTCTTGTTGAATAGTATTGTTCTTTAAAAGATATTCGCCTCGTATTTTGGCTGATACATCAAGTTTCGGTTCGTATTTTACTGGTGTTGCTCCATTTTCCTTGCGTTTTTCATTAAGCAATTCAACAAACCTATTTCTGTCAATTATTGGCTTTACTGTATCTGACAAGTCATTCGTTGCATCATGCCAATTTTTATCAAGTTTGCCCTTCTGTTTTTCCAGGGGTAAAACAAGACGGATATCTTTAATGGAAGCAAAACCGATCTCTCTTGAATCGGAACTGCCTTTTCTATTGTCTCCCATAGCAAAGACCGCATCTTGTGGAACCGTAATCACCTGGCACTCTTTAAGAAACTTCTCGCCGAATGTCGAGCGTGGTTTGGCAATATAAGGTTCTTTTTGTGGTTCTCCATTGAGATAGACAATACCATCCCTAAGTTCTATTGTGTCTCCTGGTAAGCCAATAATTCTTTTTAATAAACCTGCAGGATTACCACCATCTCTGCTCGTTAGCTCTCTTGTAGTATCATTTTCCCAGGTAAGAATGTCGCCTCTACCTAGTGTGTGTCCTAAAAATCTTCTTCCATTTATCACAATTCCGTTTGGGTAAGGTAAAAAGCCCGCCGTTGATATAATCTCTTTTGCCAATTCCTTGTTGCTTTTGCCTTTTGTGCCTTTCTCCCAAGTCGGATACATTGAGCCTGTCCCCACAATATTTATGTCTTCAGTGATATACCCCAGCTGACTAGCAGCTAAAGCTCCAACCGTTACATATCCACCAATCCAAATAGGCAAGATAATAACTCCAACCGCTATAAGCGTAGTGACCCTGACTAATATTGGTTTGAGACGAAATGATTTAAATAAGCTCTTGATGCCGTCATGTTTTAGTCTTTTGACAAACTCAAGTGGTTTGAGGATATAAATAAACAAATACAAGGGCAGGATAGCGAGGATGAAGAACAGTTTAATGAGAAAAATAAAGATATTTTGTCTCTTATGAGACCTCTTAGCTATTAGTTGTGCTGTAAAGCTAGTTATTCCAATCAAGAAAGCGAAACTTCCTAGAAGGACGAGACCAAGAAGCGAGAAAGCAAAAACATCGGGTGCTTTGTCGAACATCTCTTTTCTTATGCCAACGACATACCCCATGATGGAGAAGACGCCAACAATACATCCTACCCAGACTATGGCTGATACTTTAATAATCCAGTTAAGGACTTTTTCTTTGTTTAGTTTTAACGACATTTTTCTCCGCATACCTCAACTTAATTATACAAAAATAAAAGGAAAAAAGGTATACTTGAAACGATGAAAAAACCCATAGCCTCATGGCGATATTTATTCAAATTACCAGTCAATATCTTTAATAATGAAATGGTTGGCTATGAAATTAACCCCCTGCCATATTCCGATCAGGGTAAGGTAGTAATCTTTGCTGGTAAAAGTGACCAAACGGAGGACCAGGGCATCGTTTATATTTACCTTGAGCTTCTAAAGGAGTTGAGTCAGGGCAATAACTTTGCTAATTTACAGCGATTACTGAATTTAATTTATATGGAAACTGGTTTGCCTACGCATCCATTTCCTGTGCAGATTGATGAAGGTGAAACTGCCGATCAAGTAATTTCAAGGTTTATGTCAAAAACCTTTTATTATCCAGACAGAAGTTACAGTGGAACAGCTTCGCAGCCAAACCATATTGCCAGGGTTCAATCGTGTGTGAGTCTTATAAGCAGACTAAATAAAAAGAATTTTAATAAGTTTGACAATGCCTTGAATACCTATGTTTGGGCTTTAGAGTTGATGGAATTACCAAATCCCCACCTGAAATATACTCTTTATATGACGCTATTTTTGTCTTCAATTGAACAACTGGTTGATATACCTGCTACCTGTAAACATAAACCTTTCCCTGTTTGTGAAGGTTGCGGGAAGGAGTTTGCCAATCACCATCCAAAAGGAAAAGGAGTCAGACAGGCTTTTGAGGATTTTATTCGAGAAATGTTGACTGGAAGCGGAGTAGATGATGCAGTTGAAAGAGTTAACCGTTTACACCAAAAGTTAAGATCGTCATTCTTACACAGCGGCACGCTTTCTGGCGCAGAGAAAGTTGGTGGCTTCTTAACTGATGGCACGAACGACACCACTCTAATCGTGGAAGATATGATGAACACCTTGATTTTGAACAGACAGTTATTAGAACAGTTCTTGCTAAAAAGGCAAATTAAACTATGAAAATTGGACGCAATGACCCATGCCCCTGTGGTAGTGGTAAAAAATATAAAAGATGTTGTTTGGTCAAACCTAGATTAATACCTAATGTTACTGAGGTAACTCCAACTCCTGAACTTGAATCATTGAGAGATCAAATTAACTTAGAAAATGAAGAGAGAAGAAAAAAGTATCTAGAACCTCAGGGTATTTATATTGATTTTGTGAAGCCGATGATTTATCAGGGAAGGAAATTTTGGGCTTTAGGTAGTCGTCTATATTATGAGAGACCGCCCGACGAGACCTTCCATGAGTTCATTATCTTCGTTTTGTGTCAAACGCTCGGAGAAGAGTGGCGACGACAACAAATAGCTTTACCTGAAGAACAACAACACTTTGCTTATAAGTGTTACAAGAAATATAACGAATGGCGAAAGAAAAATCATACTCTCAATAATCAACAAGGTGAGGTTTGGGCTGCCTTGCCCGATGGATGGACAAGAGCCTTTCTTGCCTTAGCCTTTGATGTTTGTAGCTTAATCCATAAAGACTATCTGTCGGATAAACTATTAAATCGCTTAAGGAATAAGGATCAATATCAAGGAGCTCGTTATGAGGTGGCAATTATGGCAATGTTTGCTCGGTTGGGTTATAAAATCACTCCATTGGATGATACCGATATTAAAACAACACACCCCGAATTTATTGCAGAAGACTTAGTTAATGGAGAGAAGATTGCAGTTGAAGTAAAAAGTAAGCAACGAGAGGGTGTTATTCATACTCCTGGTAGTGTAAGCGATCCAGCCCAACTATTATGGGGAGATGTGTCTAGGTTATATAGACACGCTATGAAACAAAATCCTGGCAACATCCCTTTTCTGGTTTTTATTGATATGAATTCCCCACAGACTCCTGGTATTGCATGGCAAGACAAGCCTTGGGTCAAAGATATTAAGAAGATGATGACAAAATCTCCTTTACATAATCCACAAAATCCAGATCCTTGTAGTGGACTTATGTTTACAAATTACTCCTACCATTATCAGACTGAAGACGAGGCTAAGAGTGGTGAACACCTACAGACGATACCCCTTCATCCTATCCATCGCATACAAAGAGGAGATTTCTTTGAAAGACTGGGTAAAGCCTTGGCTAGTTATGGGAATATTCCCAATCTCGATATTGAGGTGGGAAAATGAAGTAGATCAATTGTTTATAAATTTGGCTGATAAAAATCTCTGCGTTTCCTGGTAAGTCAGCTCTGGGTATTCGATCTCGTTGATCCAGTCTGTCCTTCGATACGAGTCCCATGATTCGAGCCAATTGGCACTTAATATACCGAATTTAGCCTCATTTAAAACGTGGATTGTTGTAATAAAGATTTAATTGGTAAATTTGAATGTGGAGAGGATTTGGTCGAATTCTTTCTCTAGAGAATTTCCTATTTCTGTCTGTGAATCACTTACGGGATAAGCGAGAATTATTGAGTAAGTTTTTCCGTTGACTTCAAACACCCCCAATGTATTGGTTAGTGAAGTTGATATTCCTACCATTTGAGTATTGTCGTAACTATTTGTTTTAACAAAACGAAAAAGGTTATTTCCATCCAGATTAAATGGTTGTCCTTGATAGGTTTGTCCCTGACCCCCTATTCCATCCATATTAAAAACCATTGTTATTTTGGCTTCGTTTTGCTGAAGTTGAACTTGGGTGTTGTAAGTTGTACCTTGTTCTACTTGACCTTCTTTTTCGACTAGACTCCATAAAGGTGAATATTTAAATGTAATTCCTTGAACAGAATTGCTGTATGTTTGCCAGTTTGCTGTTGGGTCTGGAGTCGGTGTAGGGGAGGGCGCGGTTTGCGTGATTGGTGTCTCAGATGTTTGCTGTTCTGATTTTTGATAATATATGTAGGCAAAATATCCACCCACACCCAGTGAAATCATTAACAAGATGACAAGGATAATGGTTTGAATATTTTTTGCTTTCTTGACTTCTGCAATGGGAGAGTTTGGTGGAGTGGATTGTTGTAAGTCTATTTGTGGCTGGTTGACTTATTGATTTTGAGTAGTTATTGGTTGGTTTTGAATATCATTCATATGATGAGTATAACCCAAATGTTCTCACGGATTCTACTAGTCGGAGCCAATTAAAGATATAATATTTCTGCTTATGAATTTCATTGAAGATTCAATCAACAAAAATCTTGCTAAAAAAATTTTTATTATTTTGAAAGGTCGAATTTCACCAAAATCATCATTGCTTGATTATGGTTGTGGAAGAGGATTTGTAGGTCAGGAATTACAGCAAAATTTGGAGTTGGGCATCTTAGGAGTTGATGTTATAGATGTGAGAAGAGTTGGTATTCCATTTAAGCAAATTCATTCTCATCAAAGGTTACCATTTAAAGATAGGCAATTTGATTATGTGCTTGTTTCATTTGTTTTACATCACACCGATAATATCGAAGATATTTTGAGAGAATTAAAGCGTGTTGTTAGAAAGAAAATATTTATATTTGAGGATACGCCAAGTAATTTAGTTACGAATTGGCAGTGCAATCTCCATGGATTTGCTTTTAAAATGGTTTATGGTTTAAAAAATAATTGGCAATTTTATTCTTATGATGAATGGCAAAATATTTTTTCCAGTGTTGGGTTGAAGCAAGAAAAGGCAATTAGTTTTCATAGCAACAATCCAATATACAATCCTTCAAGAACCCTATTTATAGTTAAATAATTCAGAATTATTAGCTTTCCATCTTTTATCATCGGCCCCACCCAATTTTTGATATAATCTCTATATGGCTTTACCCTTTTCCACCTTTATTGAAAAAGATGGCTTTATTTTTACATCTGGCCAGGTTCACCTTGGTCCAGATGGTACGCTGGTGGGTGAAACTATTGAAGAGCAGGTAGCGCAGGTGATGAATAACCTGCGAGCAGTTTTGGATCAAGCTGGAGTGGGTTTTGAAAATGTGGTCAAATCGACTGTTTATATTACAAACATGGCTGATTATTCGCAAGTAAGTCAGGTTTATGCAACTTATTTCAAAAATCAATATCCTGCGCGAGAGATTATTGGCGTGAAGGCTCTTCCTTTGGGTGCAAGTGTAGAAATTAGTTTGATTGCCAAAAAATGAATATTAGACCCGTCACAGATGCAGACTTCCCAAGATTATCAGGAATTTATACTGATGCTTACAATGTGTTGAAAATTGGTGAGGAGTGGACTCCTCCCACCGCTGAAAAACTCTTAAGACATTTATATGATGCTCAGCCAGACTTGTTTTTCGTCATAGAGATGGATGGAGTGGTGGTGGGAGCGGTGAATGCTTTGGTCAAACCTTGGTGGGATGGTAATCATATTACCGATGGAGAAATTTTTGTGGATCCAAAACAGCAGGGAAAGGGGATTGGTAAAGCTTTACTCAAACACCTTTTTGTGCAAGCAAAACAATTGTATCAAGCCGTGGCTTGGGACACTTTTACCCATGTAGTGCACGAACACCCACTCAGTTGGTACAAAGAGCTAGGATTTGAAGAGATTAAGGAATGGACGATGATCACGGGAGATATTGAAAAAGTGTTGGATAATTTGGAGAAAAAGTAGTACATTTTCCTCTCTGAAGGAAAAAAGGAGGCTGAGTATGAACAAAAATGAATCTGAAACAAAAGCATCCCCAGAAAGTATTTCAAAGTTTAAAAAACTGCGTGGCAATAGAAAGTTCCGATTGTGGTTGATTGCTGCATTGATGGCAATTGTGGTAATACTTTTTATCTTTTTTGAAAAACTTAGAATTTTTCTGGTTATTATTTTCATTACGCTACTGGCTGCCCTTGGATTGGAAGTTTCGCAAAATGATTGGGATTTGGGCAAACTGTGGGAAACAGGATCGTTTCAGGAATCCAAAGTATTGCGCGATGAATCAGGCAATGTTTTATTTGATAAACTTGGCAATATTACCACCGATTCTTCAAAGGGTAAAAAAGCAGATGAATATAATTGTGATGATTTTTCAACGCAACCTGAAGCTCAAGAATTTTTTGAAAAAGTTGGGGGAGTTGGCAATGACGTTAATAGGCTTGATGGAGACAAGGACGGAGTCGCCTGTGAGAGTTTGCCAAAAGAAGAGAGTAACTAGTTGGTTGTGTTTGCGAGTATTGGGGTTACTTATTGTTTAAGATGGGCAAGATAAATTATTATGAATGAAACACAAAATTTTTCCTCCGAATTACCTGTATCTTCCGATTCAAAAGAATATTCCACAGAAAGAATAGACAAACTCTTGGAAAACCAAACATTATTGAACAAACTGATTGAAATGGGGAAAAGAAGAGCTGAAGATATGTGGAACAGATCAAGAGAGATAATTTCTAAACATGTAGACCCAAATGGAAAGATTTTGGATGTCGGAGTTGGTTTTGGTCAAATAACAGAGGTTTTCATGGATAACTTAAAAGGAGGTTTTAAAAATGTATTTTCGATTGATGTTATACGTTTACTACAGGTTAAAAAATTAAAAGAAAACTATGCCTTGGCCAAGGGAGAATATATGCCGTATGCATCAGAATCAGTAAAAACAGTTTTTATTACTGATGTCTTGCATCACACTCCCAAGCCAGAAGATATATTGGCAGAGTCCAGTAGAGTTCTAGAAGCCGAGGGGATTGTCGTAGTATTAGAAAATCTATTACGAGATGATTTACCAGAACCGTTAAAAACGATATACAGAAAAATTCTATTTGCTTTTGACAATACATCAAATGCTCAAAATGAAGTTGATCATCCTCATTCAAATCAAACTTTGGCAGGCTGGCAAAAACTTGCAGAATTATCGGGTTTGGAAATGATAGATCATAAAGAATGGCAGTGGGGGTTAGTAGATTTCATTCCAGGTTTGGCCGAAAAAGGTAACAGAGATAAACCAGGAATTTTAAGACCATTTACAGATTCAGTAATGGTTTTTCGCAAATCAAACAATTGATTTTTTACTATTTTTTTGACCAAAATACAAAAACTAGTTATAAATCAGTCGCTTTTTTCTATATAAAGACATAGATTGACATATTTTGACACATCAACTAAGATTTGAATATTATTCTTATTAATTATCAGAATGCACTCATATGCCTAGAAACTTGGAAGCAGATCAACGAAACTTGGGAGAAGATCGACAAAACTTGGAAGAAGATCAACAATTTAGACAAGAAAATAATGAGGCTCTAGATTATAAATATGTAGATCAAATTATTTCGGCTGCCAAAGGAGAAATTAAGAAAAATTTAAAAGATTTAAACAATTTATTGAAAGAATATTTTGAAAAAAGGGGCAACAAAGACTTGAGTGATGACCAAAAAGAATTTATTGGAGGGAGAGCAAGGGATCTGGTGTTTTATCAAACTTTTGCTGCTATTTTTAAAATGATTCAATTAAATAATATAGGAAAAATATACTATTGGGAAAGAGTCAAGCAATATAGAGAATCCTTTTTTAATATACCAATCTCTGACCAGTCATCCGAAAAATTATTTGCTCTTGGATTGAACCCATTCCAAGAAGCTGGTTTGGAGTTAAGAGTTACACTTTTGGTACGAAAAATCATGAATAAAAATAGATTTCCCAAAAAACACGATTGATTGGAGAAGTAATTTCAGTTTCTCAATTCAAGACCACAATGGTTGCATATATCTCATGATTGACAAGTACTACAACTAGTTGCTATATTTGTAGTATGACAACTAAGAAAAAGCAACGCGCTACTATTTTTTTGAATCCAGCTGTCTATAAACACTCCCGGGCACAAGCGATAGTCGAGGAATTAACTTTGACTCAACTTGTAGAAAAAGCTCTAGTTTGCTATTTACCAAAAGAAACAATTATCAAGAAAGTGAGGGAAATATGAGTGAATCACAAGTTAAAACGGGGTCTCCTCAAAAAGATTACCAAGCGAAAAAAGCAATTTTTCGCACCTATCAGATTATTTGGTACATCCTCGGTCTAATCGAAGTGGTATTGGGCTTTAGAGTGCTATTCAAACTCCTTGGAGCCAATGCTTCCAGCGGATTTACCAATTTTATCTATGCAATTAGCTATCCCTTTGCCCAGCCATTTGCGGGCATATTGGGTACAACCAAAAGCTCAGGCATTGTCCTGGAATGGTCAACTCTAATTGCCATGATAGTTTATGTGGTTGTCGCCTATGGAATCGTAGCCTTCTTTCAGCTGGTGAAGCCGACTGATCAAGAAGAGGTAGAACAAACAGTTGATAGTCAATAGATTATTAATAATTAAAGGGAGGTGAAAATATGAGTATTTCATTAACAGCATTAAGTCCAATTACGGCTTTGCTTTTTGGCATCTTAATTTTGATGTTTCCCAAATTTTTGAACTATTTGATTGCGGGATATCTGATTCTTATCGGTTTGATTGGCTTGGGTGTATTTATATAAAAAGTAAAGAAGGAACATATGGGTATTATTCTATGGATTATTTTAGGTGGCATTGCTGGTTGGATTGCTTCTATGGTGATGGAGACTAATTCTCAGGGCACGCTCGCCGATATTATCATGGGCATTGTAGGTGCTATGGTGGGTGGTTTTCTATTGAACCTAATTGGCCAATCAGGAGTGACAGGGTTTAATGTTTATAGCTTATTTGTGGCTGTTATTGGTGCCATAGTTCTTATTTATCTTGGTCGGATGTTTCGCTCAAGATAAAAAATCGAAAGGAAATCATGTTAGCTTTGATATTACTGCTGGTTGTGGGATCTATACTTGCTTATATCTCCAAATTTAATATTATGCCGGTCACAGTCAACTTTGGTGTTTATGTTTTGACTGATATTCCACTTTTCTATGTCATCATCGGTTCTGTCATTTTTGGTTTAGTTTTGTCGTATCTTTTTTATCTTGCCCATGCCATTTCCCACGTTTTCAAACTGCGTGGTAAAGATAAAGAAATCAAGAAAAATAAAAATGAAGTACTTGGATTAACTAGACAAGTGCATCAATTGGAGTTGGAAAAAGAAAAACGCAAAAAAAATAATCCGCTGGAGCCAGTCGATAAAAATTCATTATGAAGACGATGTTGGCAAAGTTATGGAAAGCCTTTCGCTTTCCCAAAAAGTTTCAATTATTTGTGATGCGTTTTTTGCAAGATCAATTCTTGGTGGGCTTAACGGGCATTATTTTCAATGATAAAAATGAAGTTTTGTTGTTTAAGCATGTTTATCGAGCTCATTCGTGGAGTTTACCAGGCGGTTATATGAAAGCCGGTGAACATCCAAAAGAAGCGCTGGAAAGAGAAATTAAAGAAGAATCAGGGCTAGTGGTGAGCGTGGACGAACAACTCAAAACACGAACTGACCGAGAAACTGCTCGTTTGGATATTTGTTATGTCGGTGTTTTTATTGGTGGGGACTTTTCTCCCTCATCTGAAGTTTCTGAATTTGGATTTTTTAGCCTAGATAAACTGCCCTTGATTCGAAAAAATCAGTTGTTTTTAATCAATGAGGCCCTAACTCAGAGAACTTAGCATCAAAATCAACTTTATAGAATGTTTCTCAATTCAAGATCACAATGGCTGCGTTGAGTGTAGTGGCAAAAGTTACCCACAATAGATAGGGCACTAATAAATAAAAGGCTGCTTTTGATAAAGGATAAAACTTTTTCATGGTCAGCATGATGGACGCCCACAGTGCCACGATGACGATCAGGCCCAGTAAGGGGGATCGCAGACCAAAAAAGATGGGTGACCAGCTGAAATTGAGCACTAGTTGCACCAGAAAAAATAGGCCGGCGGCTTAATTTATTTCTTTCTTTTTGTTATAATTCAACCATGCTGACACAAGTTCAAACTCTGCTGAAACTTAAAAAATATTTTCCTTTAATAATTGTTTTGTTGGGATTATTGATTTATTCAAATACTTTTCAGAGCTCATTTCACTTTGATGATGAGTTTATGCTCAGATCAATTCCCATATTTATTGAAAATAAAGCATGGTTTTCCAACCCCAGGGCAATCGGCAATCTCACTTTTGCGTTTAATTATGCGCTACATGAAAGAAATGTTTTTGGTTATCATTTGATCAATCTTTCTATTCATCTTGCTACTTCAGTATTAGTTTATTTTCTATCTTTGTTGATTTTTCGCACACCAGCGATAAAAGACAAAAAAATTGCCAAACAAAAATATTGGTTTAGTTTTTTTATTGCCCTTATTTTTGTTGCTCATCCATTACAAATTCAAGCAGTGACTTATATTGTGCAGAGATTTTCATCGCTGTCAGCCCTATTTTATATATGGGGTTTATGGAGTTATTTCAAAGGAAGATTGGATCAACGCCCCAGTTATTATTTGTGGGCAATAATTGCATTTTTATTGGGGCTTTTTACCAAAGCAGATGGAGCGACTTGGCCATTGGCAATCGTATTGAGTGAGGGATTATTTTTTCCAGCCAAAAATTTACGGTCAAAAATCCTGACCAAATTTTTGATTCCCGCTTTATTGTTTTTTGCTCCCTTATTGATGGTTTTGAAGTTTTTCAAAAAAGTAATTTTTGCTGCTCAATTTTCTTTTTTGGGAGAAGTGGTGACGAGCAAAACTTATTTTTTGACTCAAATGAGAGTAATTCCCAAATATATTCAATTATTGTTTTTTCCTCTCAATCAAAATTTTGATTATTATTTTCCGATTAGTAAAAGTTTTATGGAACCAGCCGTATGGTTGGGTTTTTGTTTTTTAACAATGATTATTGTTGTTGCGATTTTATTGATCAAAAAACAACCATTAATCAGTTTTGGCATAATCTGGTTTTTTATTACGCTGATCGTTACTAGCAGTTTTATTCCTATTAGTGATGTAATTTTTGAGCATCGTCTTTATTTGCCCATGATGGGTTTCGCGTTTTTCTTGGTCATTGGTGTCTATAAATTATTGGCTCATTTTATAAGCGATCAATCTCAGCGAATGAATAATTTTATTTTTTTCATGACAGCAATAGTGTTATTTTATGGAGTCTTAACTTATCGCAGAAACTTAGTTTGGAAAAATGATTTAAGCTTGATGACGGATGTCATTCAAAAATCACCACTTAAAGCACGAGGCTATAATTGGCTGGCCATAGCTTTGCAAAAAGATGGCAACCTGACCGCTGCCAAGGAAAATTATTTGCAAGCAATTAAGCTCAAATCTAATTATCAAGATGCTTATAACAATCTAGCCAATATTTATTCTTATGAGGGAGATTTGCCAAATGCATTAAAGTATTATAATCTTGCGCTTGACTTGGGAAGAAGAATCAATGAAATTAAATTAAATATTGGTTTGACTTATTTTAATGTAAAACAATACGATGTGGCACTGCAATATTTTAACGAAGTGCTGGAAGATGATCCAAAAAACATGTTGGCTGTAAAATATATTGAGATGACGCAGGCTAAGTTGGCTGGTAGTAAAGAGAGATAAAATTTTTACGGGCATTGCCAGTGAATATTTTTTGCAGTTATCGATAAAATGTTAGAATACTAATATGCAAACATATCCCACTAGCCAAGATAGAGAATTAATCAAAGGTTTTGCTCAGCTAAAAAATGAAAAAGAAATCATTGGGTTTTTGCGAGATTTATTAACTCCAGCAGAGATAGAAGAATTTTCTCAAAGATTCCAGATAGCCAAGTTATTATGGACGACTACCAAATCTTACGTTGAAATTGCCAAAAAAGTTGGCACCAGTACAACTACGGTTACCAGAGTTGCTCATTGGTTATACAAAGAATCATTCCAAGGATATGCTGTTGTTTTGGAGCGATTATTTGGAAAGTCCCAGAGATAGATATATTAGCATATTAATATGTTGACATATAGACAATTTATGTTTATAATCCTCTTTATGATGAAAAATATTTTTATCACACCATTATTCCACCGGGCCCATGAAAGCAGCGGGGTGATTTGACGTATTAAAAAATAATAAAATAAAACGCAGTCCCACCCCGCTTGGCAAGCGGGTTTTTTCGTTCTAAACGAGGAAAACAAGGACTGCGTTTTTTAGTAAAAAAAGAAAGAAAATATGACAGAAATTTATAAACAAAATGAAGAAGAATCTTTTAAACAAGAAATGATTTTGTCAGCTAAAAATGCTGGAAAAATGGCAGAGCAAATAGCGCTATTAATTCCTCAGGAATTTAGAGCTGAAGTAGTTCAGGCCGAAATGCTCATGGTTTTAGGAGGCATTAAAGCAACATCTGACATCACTTGGGTTTTAGATGATTTTTCAGAGGAAAACGCAGGGCAATTAGTGACTGCTTTTAACAGTGTTGATATTGAGATTTCGCTAGATAAGCCAATCATTACCAAGACTGGCAAGATGCTCATTTGTGGAAAGATTAGTAATCTTTCTTGTCTTGAAAAAGAAACACGCGAGAGTGATTTGGTGCCACCCTATACTCGAGATATTAGCGTTGCTGAATATATTGCGATTTGTGACGCAAGGGGTATTGATCGGAGGGTCAGCATGGGAAAAATTTATTCTTTTCCAGAATCGGCAATCAAAGATCGCTTGACAGTAAATAATTTTACTGAAGAACAGATAGAGGCAAAGAAATATCTGGTAAATCGTGGTGGAGAAACTTATTTTTTCTTTGATTCTCCCAAACAAGACGTGATTGAAAGAGAGGAAAAGAAAAAAATATTTTTGCAAGAGTTGAGTCTTTCAGCAGAATTGCAGAGAGCAATAACTTTGGCTGGTGGCAGAAAAGTAATTAGAACCTGGGGCTTAAGAAGACCAGAAATGATGGGTGTACGGGAATATTAATTTCTCCGATTACAACTCGCCTATCTCTTTCATAGTTTTTGAAAGAGATGGAGGAGATGCAATCTCCTGTGTGAGAACAAGATAGCCTTGTTCATCACGCACTTTAAAAGAAAAAAGAGGGTGCTCTAGTTATTCAAAAATTCAAGTTTGATAATTCACGGAGGTGAATGGTGAAAAAGTTAAAAGAGTATTTTGAAAAAGTTTTTGGAAAGATTTTTGGAAAAATTGGTTCCAAAACTGACGACCCAGACAAAAAGGAAGAACCTGTTCGCGGTGATCCTCCAGAAGGTGAGAATCCCGAGGTCGACGACGACCCGGTTGGCGGTTTGGTGCACAATGGTTTTTTTAAGTGGAGCAACGCCAAAGATCTCGAGCCCAGCGAAGAAATGGAGGATTTGATCAGGCTTGGTGCCTTTAACCACCCACACTAAACTAGTTAAATTCTTCTAACTAGCCCCAGCCCCTCTTTTTTTCTCTAGGCCCATCGCAAGGTGGGCCTATTTTTTTAACAGCAACCCAATGCCAATATTTTCACTCACCAAGTTTAACTTATAGACTTATAGGATATTACTGTTATACTGACTATCTTCGGTTTGAAATTCCCTCATTTTAATTATTTGGCGGAAGATGCGATTCTCTCCGCGCTATTTAGTATTTAAAAAACAAGGCATTATGTCCTATCAATTCAATAGGCGTGGGCGTTCATTTCGTCCTCGTCATCAGTCAAATAACCGCAGACCTCAGCGATCTAGTATTCCGCGATCTCATTATGTGAGTACGCCAGTAGCTCCTATTCAGGAAGAAGCTTATTTGGCAGTCAATACTTTTGCAGACTTTGGTTTGCACGAGCAATTACTGGCAAATGTTATGCGTCGAGGTTATAGCAAGCCAACTCCTATTCAAGATCAAGCCATTCCGGTTTTGATGAGTGGTAAGGATGTGGTGGGAATTGCCAATACCGGTACTGGTAAAACGGCAGCTTTTTTATTGCCGTTGATTGATAAATTATTGAAAGATCCCAATCAGGGAGTCTTGATTTTGGCTCCTACTCGCGAACTAGCTTTGCAAATTCAAGAAGAACTAAAAGCCTTTTTGATTGATTTACCTTTGGGTACCGCTTTGTGTATCGGAGGCATGAATATTAATAGACAAATTTTACGTCTCAAAGATAAGCCTCATTTTGTGATTGGTACTCCTGGCAGAGTCAAAGATCTTATCAATCGTCATAAATTCAAAACTGCTCTTTTTACCAATATTGTCTTGGATGAAGTGGATAGAATGCTGGACATTGGTTTTCGTCACGATATTTTATTTTTGATTTCCAAACTGCCACCTCAACGTCATGCAGCACTATTTAGTGCCACGATGGATAGAGGCGCTGAAGCAATCATGAAGCAATTCTTGAAGGATCCAGTCACGATCAGTGTCAAAAAAAGAGAATCCGCTTTGCAGATTTATCAAGATATTGTGACTATTAAACCAGGAGAAAATAAAGTAGATGTACTTTGTAAACTCTTGTTCCAAAAAGAATTCAACAAAGTAATTGTTTTTGGCAGGACCAAGCGAGGAATTAATAAACTGGAAAAACAACTCTATGATCGTCGGCTCAATGTGAGCGCCATTCATGGTAATAAAACTCAGAGCGCCAGAAAACGTTCACTTTTAGACTTCAAACAAGGTAGGGTGCAAGCCTTACTGGCTACTGATGTGGTAGCTAGGGGCATTGACGTGGATGATGTTTCTCACGTCATCAATTTTGACGAGCCTCTGACTTATGAGGATTATATTCATCGTATTGGTAGAACTGGTCGAGCTGGCAAGGTTGGCAAAGCTCTAACTTTTATTTCGTAATCAATTATTGGTGAGCTTGGAGTGTCTGCATAATTTCTGGCCAGGTTTTTGCTGCTGGATGATCAGGAGTGATAGGTCCTCGGAAAAGCAGGGCAGAGATTAGCGGATTGCTGAGAGCGAATATTGCCTCAAAAAGTTTGAGACTATCATCAATCATCACGACTGGTTTGTTTTTCTCTTGTGCTATTTTTTCCAACTCTCCTATTTTCCAAGCAACTGTCTCTGCAAGCGGAACGCTTTTGGGTCTGGCAATTACTTCTCTTGCGGGAAAACCATTCTTGATTAATTCCTTACGACTCAACTCAGTTAAAGTCTCTGGTCTGGTAGTCAAATATCCATGTAAAGCAGCCTCAAAACTAGCTATAGCTTCTCTAGCTCCTGGCATGAGTGGAAGTCCTGAATTAAATTCTGGACTATTTCTCATGGCTCCATTGGCCTCTTGGTACCAGGGAAAACGCTGATAAGCTTGATGAGTGCCTCCCACGGCTAATACTTCTGGGAGGGTGGGTATCTCAATTTCTCCCTTTTTTTCTGCTAGTTGTGTTAACTGTCTTTGATGTTCTTCTATGGAATTAAAGATCACTTCATCAAGATCAGATACGACGAGAAAATCAGGTTCTTCGGTTGGTTGTACAGATGGTAATTTTTCTATATTTCCAGGCATTTTATTAAACTAAAACTTAATGACGAGATACTATCAGTAAATTACCCGAAGATCAAGCAAATTGAGAACTGATTGAGTTTTGCTCAATCTTGGCTTTTTTGAACAAATTTTTGATTTTGGGAAGATTTATGAGATTTACAGAGTCGCTTTTTACTGGTTATAATCAGTCCTAGTGTCGTTAAATTTTTATCAAGCTTTGGGAAAAACCGAGACCTGGCCGAACCTCAGTCAAGTGAGTCCTGCTAGTCTTACTTATGATGATGTTTTGCTAGTTCCGCAGACTCTCACAGAAGTTTCTTCTAGAAAAAAAACCGATGTTTCCGTCAAGTTTGGTCCTTTTGTTTTGAAAAAACCTATTGTAGCGTCTCCCATGGACACCGTCAGTGGTGAGCGAATGGCGCGCTTGATGTACAAATTGGGTGGTTTGGCTTTTATGCCCAGAGTTTTTATTAATGAGGCTTTGACAGCTTGCCGGCGTTTGCAAAAAGACAAAGTTGAGGCAGTTTATTCCATTGGTTTGAAAAATGCTGCGGCAGATGCCACTCAATTCAAGAAATTGGGAATTAAGGTCTTATTACTGGATGTAGCTCACGGTGGCATGAAAAATGTGGTAGAAACAGCAGCAGAGATTCAAGCCAAACTAAAGCTAACCGTGATTGCTGGTAATATTGTCAGTTTTGATCAGGCCATGTCCTATAAAAAAGCTGGTCTGAAAATTGCCAGAGTAGGAGTGGGTGGTGGTGGTTTGTGTACTACTCGACTGGTGGCTGGAACTGGCTTTCCCCAACTGTCAGCAGTTTTTGAAACAGTTTCCTCTGGATTGGAAATTATTGCTGATGGAGGAATTCGCAAACCAGCTGATTTTAGTAAAGCTATCGCAGCGGGAGCTAGAGTGATCATGATTGGTTCCATGTTGGCAGGCACCGAAGAAGCTCCTGGAGAGGTAGAGGGCGGATTCAAAAAAGCGCGCGGTCAAGCTTCCGAGGATTACATGAAAGATAATGGTTCTAAGTTGGGTGAGTTTCGCAGTGCTGAAGGTATTACGACGATGGTGCCATATAAAGGCTCGGCTGAGTGGATTATTAATGATTTGATAGGTGGTTTGCGCAGTGCCATGTCCTATGTGGGAGCCAAAAATATTGCTGATTTTCAGAAAAATGCTCAATTTGCGATGGCCTCACCGGCAGCTCAGGGGGAGAATGTGGCTCACATCATTTATAACAAAAAATAAATTGCTGTGATTTAAAAAACCTGGAAATTAATTAGGAAATTAATTAATTATTAACTATTTAATTAATTATTTTAAAGATGATCTTCTTCATCCATTTCAGCATCTTTTTTGGTTTGGTGAATGGTGCCATCTTTATGATGGGGTGGTGCATAAATGGTATAAAGTTTGAGTGGTCTTTCAGCCGAAGTATTGATGATGTTGTGTTCAGCGCCAGCGGGAATGATGATAACGTCGTCGTCCGTAATTGATTGTGTCTCACCATTAATGATTACTTTACCCTCGCCAGCTTCAACTCGGAAAAACTGATCAGTAGTTTGATGAGTTTCCAAACTAATCTCTTCATTTGGTAGTAATGACATCAGAACCAATTGCAGGTGCTGACCGGTAAAAAGTACTTGTCTGAAGTTTGGGTTGGCCAGGGTGGCTTTTTTGATATTGGTTAAATAACCGATTTTCATATTTTCTCCTTAATTTAAACTAATGTTAATGATGCTTTAAAATAGCAACGAATGGGGAGTGTCATCAGTCAATGCCATTGTAGCAAACTGTTAACTGCCATTCAAATAAGTTGCCAACTTGGCAAGTGAAAAACGGTAGGGTATGATGTTGCTATGAAGATGCGTCTGAAAATTCGTTGGTGGTTGGTTGCTAGTATCTTCCTTTTTTTCGTCATTAGTTTTTTGGTTGGGCTATTTTTTTCTATTCAACTAGATAAAAATACAAATCGGTTGTTGACTATCGTCAATTGTCAGCAAGCTGATTTAGTCAAAGATGTGAAGTATTTTTTGATGACTTGGAGTAAAAGTATAGAACAATATGGTTATTTATTGACGTCTCCCTGTGATGATCAAATAATTAGAATTATTGACGATGACCCCCGTTTTACGACTTATGGTGTGGTTACTCTTGATGGAAATGTAGTTTGCACCAAAAATCAGCAAGAAACGAATGTTAGTCTTGGTGATAGGTCATATATTCAACAAGCTATTGCTACCAAGCAGCTTTCCATGAGTGGTTTCCAAATAGGTCGTTTTACTGGCAAAGGTGTGGTGGCATATGCTTATCCGGTTTTTGATAATCAGGGGAATGTAATAAAAGTAGTATTTTTGGGAGTTGATTTGAAGTGGATGAATGATTTTTTTGAAAAACTCGATTTACCGAAAGATTCTGAGCTAATTCTCAGTGATCCGCAGGGTGTAATTGAGGTTTATTATCCAGAAACAAATGAATTAATTGGTGAACAAATGTTTAACTCAAAAATTTTTAGTATTGTTTTAGCTCAGCAAGAGGGAAAATTAAGAACCAAAGGAATTGATGGAACTAGAAGAAAATATATTTATGGTCCGATTTACCTAAATGATGATGAAACGGTTGACGCATTTTTATTATTTGGTCTGCCTCGTTGGCCAGATGTTGATTATAATCTTTTTTAGAATTAGTTCGGTTCGAAAACTCTAGTAACTGAGTTCAAAATCTCCAAGATAAATTGATCGGTTATACCAACAAAATAAACTAAAGTTTTTCCAGCATTTTGTATTTTATTATCAACTGTGTTTTGTTCAATTTCGGTGGTTTGTTCACCCAGTACCTTGGTTTTACTAGAAAAATCTAACTTGGGACCAGTGCCAGTTTCTGATTCTTCTTTTAGATTTGTGGTTTCTTTAGTATTAATTTTTTCTGTGCTGGGAATAAATTGTGAAATTTCGTCGTCATTTTTTATTTTCTCTGGAAGAATAAGGTAGCCTATGGCATTTAATTCCTTAAGCACATTAGTGCCACGTCCGTCATTAGCCAAAATCAATGAACTGGATAAGAATCTAACTTCAACAGTGCCTGGTTTTTGAGTTTGAAAATAAACAGTGGCAAATTTGCCTACTGGTCCTTCAAAACCAGGATTGGGCAAACCACCGCTCAGACGAACGAAACCAAGAGTGTTATTAATTTCCTCTTGAATGAAGATAGTAGCAAATGAATTTAGTTTGGAAATTTCTATCACCTGTAAAAATTGAGGATCAAAAGCAAGGTCTATTTGCATGGCATTAATCGGAGTTTCAATACCAGCTACTTCTAAATTGAGCGGGAAAATTTCTCCTAGTAAATACTGTTTCTCTGTGGGGATAAGGATAGTAGCAGTTTTGGGGGTGATGGGAAAGCCAAAACTACGCAAGGCTTTTATTTCTAAAAAAATTAAACCAACAGAACCCAAAGCAAGAATAAGCAGAATTATACTATTCAAAATAACAGATCTAAAGTTACGAGGAAAGGGACGTTGGTTTTTTTCAACTCTTTTTTTACATAATTCGCAATATTCACCCTGTTTACAAGTTTGACAAGCAAAACAAATTACTGAGCTTGGCGAAACAAGCCAAATTAAAGGATAACCGAAGGCAATAAAAAGACCAGCTAGAGCAAAGAGATGAATTCCTAACCAGGCAAAAATTACAAAAGTTATTACATTCAAAACAATTCGTATTTTTTTAGAAACGCTAATAAATTTTATTTTTGGCATTACTACTTACAATATATGGTATAACAACACTGACAAATCTACTAGATCACACTCTTGGTCTTGATTTACATCGCATTTTAGTGGTTCTAATACCACTCGATCAGTCGACAGATTGGTGACAAAATTAACCCATTCACCAATCCAAACGTCGATTATAGAATTTAGTTCTTCTTGAGTAATTTTTCCGTCGTGATTAGTATCAAAAATAGCTATTGGAGTGGGTAATAGCGGTACAGCAGTTACTCTTTCTTGAGTAATTTCTACTGTGGGGATGACTGCAAGTGTGGAAGTAATGGCAGTCAATTCATGATTGGTAGTTGGGGTAGGTGTGGGAGTGGGTGTGGGAGTGGGTGTGGGAGCAGGTGTGGGAGTCGGTGTGGGAGTAGGCGCTGTTCCATAACAGCCTAGTTCATCGAATTCGCAGGCAATATCACAGCTCAAGTCTCCAGCGAAATATCCTAGGGAGCGACAAGTTTGGTCTCTGAGATCCAGATTATCGCATTCTTCGCTTCCTTCAGCTACCAAATCTCCACAAACACTAAGTCTGACGGTGGCAGTCACATCTTGTGAGACCGCTGAGGCCGACCTAACAGTCAACAGCAGAAATAAGGCAGCTAAAACTATCATTCTTCATCGTTTTTTTTATCGGTTGTAAAAGTATTCTTTTTTGTTCTTTTTTTCAAACTAATGTCTAGACTGATGAAGTTGCGAACTATTTTGATTATTATCAGAAAAGAAAATGTGCCGGTAATGATTTGAGGAATTGGTTGGTATTTGTTCCAAAGTGACAACGCACGATAATAAAATCCCTCCCAGGTGTTGGCTGGAGCAATGGTGAAATATAATTTACTGGCAGCAGCCACACCAATGGAAGCGCCACTGGGATTATTTGAAGTAGCTATTGGCCGTGCCTCCAAAAAAGCAAAATAATCACCTGGCACAGTTTTGACTGGTAGAGTCAGAGTCACCTCTACAATTTTTCCCTCGCCTGGTTCTAGACTAAATTTTTCAGGCTTATAAGTAAACCAGTCTACGTTTGGTCGCATTTCTGATTGATTTTCACGAAAAGAAACATCGAGAATATATTCACCAGCTTCGTCACCAGTATTAATGACTGAAATAGAAGGCAATTGATAAAGAATACCAGGCTTCAATTCTTCTTCAAGTTGAATTCTGCCGGTACCCACACCTACGCCTATAGAAGCTTGAGCTGAAGGCGTAAACAAAAGAGCTAAACTCAAAAAAGAAAATAAAAAAAGTCTAAACCTCATGATCTCGACTTTATCACTTGATAATTGTAAACGCAAGTTACCTTTGCGAATTAAAACTTCTAAACTTCTAATTAAGAGGCTGATGCTAAAACAGTAACGGTTAATGATTCTTCTGCTGTAACGACAGTGGCTGTCGGAGACAAGAATTGTAAATCAAAAACTTGAGTACCGCTTTCTGTCACAGAAGTGGCCAAGGCCTGGTAGCTAGCAGTCAGGGCGGTCCAGGTGGGAGAAGTGTCGCAATCTGTAATACAAAATTTATGAGCAAACGTTTCCGATCCTGCTGTGCTAGACAGTGTCCAATTGCTTGAATCCTGAGCTTTAATATCAAAATCTTCAGTGACATTGCCATTATTAGTGGTAGTTTGACTATCATTAACTCCATTGGTAGTAGTGTCTGTACTACTACTAGTGTTAATAGTGCCATAAGTTACGGAACCGTCTGTAACTGTCAAAGAAATGCTAGCAATAGTCACGGTAGCAGTGACATCAGCAGATGCGGCAGCATAAGCTAGTGGTGAAAAAACCAAGGTAGTTGCAATCAAACTAACAATGACTTCTGTTGGGGAAATCCCAAGCAAGCGACCTAACCTCATAGCTCCTCCTTTTTATCGCTAATGTACAAAAATATACTCACTTTAAAGGATATCAAGTAAAAAAAATCAATGCAATATGATTAAATATATCAAATTAAATAAAAAAAACGATGAAATTGAGCTATGGTGATGAGGCAACAATGGTAATTGTGGCGCTGTGTTGTGAAAGCGATGAAGAGCCAGTGGGAGTTGTTAATCTGAGCGACAGATTACGAGTGGCACTCTGAGCTACATTAGTGTCAAAAGTGTAGTTAGTGTCAGCAGCAGCAAAAGTAGTCCAGCCAGTACCATCATTGTTAGAAAACTCCCAAAAAACCTGATCACTACCGTTAGCTAATGAACCCAAAACCCAGGTATTACTACCATCAGAAAAAGTAGTAGATCTGACATCAAGGTTAGCTGGCCCAGTGTCTACAGAAATGGTTTCTGGATGATTGAGACCAGTACTAGTAGTATCTCTAGTGGTGTTTTCTGCCTGATAGCCAAATCCCACTATGCCGTCCGTAGTGAGAGAAATACTCACTGCCACTGGGACCGAATAAGTGATGTCAGCATAAACAGCACTAACTTTGATGGTAGAAGTAGCTCCTCCTCCACTTTTGGAAGCAGTTAATCTGACAGTTAATGAATCTAGTTGGGCCTGAGTAAGCGATAAGCCACTAAAAGTAACAGAATCCCAAGTATCTGTGGTTCTTTTTGGAAGAGCAGTAGCATCAGACCTAGTGGTTGTTTCATCATCATCATAAAGCTGAACAGCAACTAAGCCGTTGCTAACATCATTGTGGTACACCCAAACTATTACCTGACTAACACTGCCGACATTAATTAATGATGACATCCTAAAATTAATACTGGCGGCGACGTTGGCGACACCAGAAATATAATCGGTGGTGGTGGGCGAAGTAGGTTGCCTGATTGCTTCATCAACAGTGGTATAAAAAGTACCAGTAGGGGTGGCTGACCAGGATCCAGTAGCTCCATCTCCATTGGGATCAATAAAGCCACTATCAGCATTTGCAAAGGGAATTCTTATGATCCAGTTAACCGGCCAGCAAGGGAAAATGGCCATTCCCCACACAGCCAAGGTGAGCAAAATAAGATTTTTAGTTTTACCTGACATTTGATAAGATAATTACTTTTTATACTGTACTGAAAGAAGAGGGGTCTTGACAAGAGGATGTGATTTTCTTCATTGGAACCAAGATAGCAGGTGCTATACTTTTTAACATGGCTATCAAATATGTGGCAGATACTGATCTAAATTGGCAGAGAAAAGGCAGTGGAAAAGGTTTCCATTATCTAAATAAAAATGGCCAACCGTTGCGGACAGCAATCAAGCGAATCGAGAAGTTGGCTATTCCTCCAGCTTGGACGGCAGTCAGAATTTGCCCTGATGAGAAGGGACATATTCAGGCAGTTGGTTTGGATGCAAAAGGTCGCAAACAATATATTTATCATCCTGATTGGGTGGCTCATAACCAAAAACATAAATTTGATCAAATGGTCCGTTTTGGTGAGATTTTACCTACCCTGCGCCAAACGGTTGCCGGTCACATGCGTCAGCGCCAGTTGAATAAACAGCGTATCTTGGCCACAGTGGTTTGGTTACTAGAACATACTTTCATTAGAGTAGGGAACAAGACTTATGAGAAAGAAAATCAGTCTTATGGTTTGACTACACTGCGCAATAAACATGTGGCCGTGCGTGGTGACAAAATTAAGTTTAGTTTCAAAGGCAAAAGCGGAGTTTATCACGAGTTGGACATTAGTCACCCACGAGTAGCGCAAACCATCAAAGAATGTATTGAGCTACCCGGTTATGAAATTTTTCAATATTTGGACGAAGAGCAACAACGTCAGCGAGTGGATTCCAGAGATGTAAATGAATATCTCCAAGAATTGACAGGCGAAGCTCTGTCGGCCAAAGATTTCCGAACTTGGGGAGGCACCACTCTGGCTGGCGACTTATTTTATTCATTGGATCAAGAAAATCGGGAAAAAGAAGCACAGCAAGTGATAAGTGAAGTAGTGGAGCAGGTGGCGGATCACTTGGGCAATACCACCCAGGTTTGTCGTAAATATTATATTCACCCCAAAATCATTACTAGTTATGAAACAGGCAAGTTACAACCTCATTTCAAAAAAGTTTATGCTCGTCGCAAACCAAATGGTTTGTCACTGAGTGAAAAAGCGACTTGGTTGTTATTGACCAATTAAAATCTCACTCGTTTATTGTGAAGTTAAAACTTCACCTGTTTACCTCAAAATTTGCTTTTTCTACCAAAAAATCTATACTGAAGGCATTATGAAAAAATCTTCCCGCGTCCTATTGGCAGTGATTATTATTTCTTTTTTGATTACTCCGTCTTTGACAGGAGCAATTGAGACTCAGTCCAGAGGAAGTAGTCGTACTCCGGCACAGACTGCAACTCAAGAAGTTGGTGAATCAGACGAATCAGAAGAATCAGACGAATTAGCAGTAGAGTTTTCTCCAGCAGTGAGGGGTAATGGCATGATGCAAGAGACCGAGGCAGAAGCAGCACCAGAAGTGAGGAGCTATCAAGAAAAATTACAAGAAGAGCGTCAAGCCAGAGTAGAAGAAATGGTGCAAGTGAGGAATCAAGTCAGAGAAGAGGCAATGACTCGGGTAATGTTACAATCCAGACAGACTGTTGCTAGTTTGTCACAAGGAGCCAGTTTTACTATTGATCCAATCACAAATTTAGTGACTGTTACCACTCCTTCTGGTCAGGAACACATTCTCTATCATTTACCAGATCAAGCCATTGAAAGAATGCAGGAAGTTGGCCTGCTTTTACCGGCAGAAGATGCCGAACTTCCTGATGAGGAATTGACTGAAGAACTGGAACTGATTGCCACTGATGATAACTTGGTTTATCAGTTAGACAGTTCTCAGCTAAAAAAGTTATTGGGAATTTTCAACCGCCAAGTTCCCAGAAGAATAGTGCTGGATGATGATACCGGTACGGTAATAGCGCAACCAGTTGAGGGAAGAAATTTACTACAAAGATTATTGGATAATCTGTCTTTTTAACTGGAAAGAGCACTGGAAAAATCACCCGAACTTAAGTTTAAAAAAATTTAAAGTGGTGGGTTTGTTGTCAAAAAGTTACTCTTTGGCAATCACAGTGCCCTTGAAATTACCTGTTTCAAAAATATTTTTTAGATTTTTCAAGTTTTCTCCATTGATTACCAAAACCGTTTGACCTTCTTCTTCTGCTAGTTTGGCAGCGATTGGATCATAGGGAGTATTCATTCTTGGGGTCCACTCATCACCGACCATTTTTCTAAAGTCTGCCCAAGTGATTTTATCAATTGGTTTGGCGTTTGGATTTTTTCTGGGATCATCATCATAAACCTGATCAATATTGGAGAGATTGATGATGTAGGGAGCCTTTACTCTTTGAGCAATTTTGCCAGCCACAAAATCTGTTGACCAGCCAGGTTTCCAACCACCTGCGACAATGATTTTTGCATCACTCAATTCATCTGTTTCTGGATCAGTAATAATCTCTGGTTGAGCTTGATCACGGAAAATAGTCCGAATCAAATGAGCATTGAAACGAGTAGCGTGAATACCCAGCCAATCTTTATCATCTTTGGTAATTTCTTTGCCCATTATTTTACTGGCAGCATCGATATAATCTTTAGCTTGACTGCCCCCACCGGTAATAATAAAAAAGCGCCAGCCTTGTTCTAGCTGGCCCAAGATAAATTTTCTAAAAGCAATAAGATATTTGACATTGACTTGCTCGGGAACGATCAGAGAGCCTCCCAGTGAAAGAACTACTCGCTTGCTTTCTGATTGATGAATGGGATATTGAGGCATGTAATCCTTTATTATTTTTATTTAATACGGAAAGATGCAAATACTTTCGGGTACTATTGCATTTCCTTCCTTATTTATCAAGGGGGAAAGAATTTGGCAAAAAACACGATTTAAAGCCACTAATTAAAGCCACTAAAACTTAAATTCGATGTATTAACTCAATTTTTTAGTTTGCCAACCATTTTTTGAGTCTAGTCATCATCAGTCCCTGGACTAGGCTTAAAACTAGAGCCAACCAGCCAGCTACCATCCAGGAAGTTATTCCCAAACCAAAAACCTCTGCAAACCTGGTAATGATCCAAATTCCGGCAAAATTAATCAGGAAATAACCCACCAACCAGTTTACATTGCTCATTTTTTTACCGCGTTGCTTTTCCCATTCATGAAAAAATGGTAGCGCAAAAGCATCAATCAGCGCTAATTTGCCCATGCTCAGACACAATGCCCAAGTGACGGTCAAACCAATGGTGCCTAGCACTATATATTGTGGGAACCAGCGTACGGCTAGCCACAAGACTATTACATTGGTCAAAAACAGGCTTAGATATGAGATAACCATTCTCATCTCTGGATTGTGTGCAAAATTATCAATTTTCTTCGCCATATCCTCCTTTTTAATTATTACTCCTTCTAGTGTACTCAATTTCCGCTCTGCTTGTCAAAATTATGAGGATGGAGATTAAAAGAAGTGCTAAGATAAAAAACATGACTCTATTCAATCTGCGCTCAAAAGCTGTTTTTATCATGGTCGGTTTTCCCGGGAGTGGCAAATCAACTTTGGCCAAGCAAATTTGTGCCAAGTTTCATTGTGAATATCTATCCTCAGATGAAATTAGAGAAAAAGTTTTTGCTTCTGGTCGTTTTGATGCATCAGAACAACAGCAGGTTGGTCAGCTCAGGCAGTTGGCTTATCAATTAATGTATGACACCGCGCAAACTTTATTATTGCAAAATAAAAAAATTGTTTTGGATGCCACACATTTGGAATTAGCCAAACGCAAACCGATGGTTAGTCGATTGGAAAAGATTAAAGATAAAAGCCAGTTTTGCTATGTGCTAGTCAAGACTTCACGAACCATTATTGATCAACGGATGCAAAAACGAGCGACTGAAATACACAATCCTGGTGAATCAATGTATGATGCTTGGAAACGGGTTTATGGTTATTTTGAAGCCAATCAAACCAAAGGTTTGTTGGCTTGGCCAGATCCACAAACAGAAACAATAGACTGTATAACTCATGAAGAACTTCTCACCCACCTGGATTAAACAGATCAAACTCATTGCTTGGGATCTGGATGGTACGCTTTATCCACCCATGCCCGAGGTTTCTGAACAAATTAATCGAGTTCGAGTGACTGCGATTGCCAAGCTTTTACGGCTACCTTTGAGCAAAGCCCAAGCCAAATTTGATTCGATGTATCGGCAACTGCATAGCACTACTAGAGTGCTCAACGAACTAAAGATGGGAGGTGAGCAATTCTTCATTGATTTTTGGGAAAATTTTGATTTAAGCAACTATATTCAGCCCGATCCTGAATTGCAAGAAATCTTTGTTCAAGCCAAAGCTCAGGGTAGAGAACATGCCTTACTTACCAATGCCAACACTTTGATTTCAGTTCAGAAAAAACTAGCAGCGATTGGTTTAGCTCCAGCTTTATTCAGCGCCATTTTTGCTTCCGGCAGAACCGGGATTCACAAACCCACTCCAGAAGCTTTCAAACAGCTTTGGGAGCAAACGCCGTTTGCCATGGAAGAAATAGTTTATGTGGGAGATAAGGAAAACACCGATATTGTGCCCGCCAAAAACTTGGGTTTAAAAACAGTCTTAATGGATTGGCTGATTAAAGGAGAAGAGACACAGGCAGATTTATTAGTCCATTCACCCAAAGAGCTCTTGGCTTATTTCATTTGAGTTTTTTTGTGCCCCCTCTTTATTTTGATAAAAAGATTCTGCTACACTGATAACACTATTTATTTATAAATACTTATTTTTATGTCAAAACCCTCCGCCAAAAAAATTCAAGTAATTGGTTTTATTACTTTTGCTTTGATTTTGCTTGGTTTGAGTTTGACTCTATTTTTTCTTGATCAAAATAAAGACGTTCGACAGCAAGCTTTTGTAGGTACTAGTGATGTGAACGACTATTGTCCTGGAGGAGAATGTGTTGCGGAGTTTGTTAAGTCAAAGTCAGGAGAATATTCTTCTCCAACAGGAGTTTATAGCTTGTATTATGATCAAGATGTTTGGCAGACAGCAGCAATTCCTTCCAAAGCCACTTCCACCGATCAAGAGCAAAGTTTTTTTGTTTCGTCAACGCCTTGGGGATTTGCTACGATTTATCTCAATGCAGTGGCTTTGTCGGAAGCTCAATCAGAAATGAGTGTTCTAGCCTTGGCTACTAATTTGGAAACTCAGATTAGTTCCAATTTAGCTGAAAATATTCGTTATGTTGGTAAAGAAATTGTTTATTTAAACAACAGAGAAGCAATCCGTTTTGATTTTTCAGAAGTTATTCTTGGTAGAGAGACTACTTATCAAGAATATGTTTTACTTGGCGACAATCATTACGTAGAGGCTGAAGCAAGATCTTCGGGGACATTTGGGATGACGGCGATGATCGAAAATCTTTTGGGATCGATCAAGATTGGTGTTGAAGCACAAGTCAAAGGTACTACAGATGAACAAACATTCAATGATCTTGAGCTTTCAGAATTAGTTAGCCCCTCAGTGGCCAACGTGCTTCATTTGTATTGTAAAGAAGTCTTGGTTTCTCCTGAACTCAAGGCAAATTATCTGAAATCTAGCTATCCTTTTTGTAGTGGCATGACCGGTTCGGGATTTTTGGTGGGCGAGAGTGGCTTGGTAGCCACTAATGGCCATGTTGTTACTTCTTATCCAGAACAGGATTTTTTTATGAATTTGTCCATGGGCCATCCTGTGTTTGTTGAATTTGTTGTTGATTTTGTTCGAGAACTAGCTTTTGCCCAAGGAATAGAAACTACTGCCCAAGAGGGACAAATTCTTGCCGTTAATACCCTTCAAGATCCGTCTGGTATGCAAATGGTTTTTGGATATATTTTGGAGTTTTTCAATCGTGAGGTTTTTACGGTTAAGACATTAACAGATCTACACTATGTAGATTTGGGAACAAAACCATTTAACTTTTCAAGTGAAGAGTTAACACCCCAAAATATTAATAATTTCGTTACCGAAGAAGATAACATTTTTTCTGCTGAATTGATGGGTTTTGATTTTGCCAATTTTTTTACCAAAGAAATAATATCTGGAGAGCAAAAACCCAATGCTTCTGATGTAGCTATCTTGAAAATCAACAAAGCAACGAACTATGTCTATCCAAATTTGCAAATCAGTGATGCTTCAAAGGTTAAAGAGGGTGAACAAATTTTAATCTTTGGTTTTCCTGGAATAGTTAGTGGTGATGAATCTTTGCTTTTAGATTACACCGGTTCTAGTGCCAAAGTAACCGTTACCAAAGGTATTGTCAGTTCCATCAAACAAGATACCGGTGGCAGAACCCTCATTCAAACAGATGCCTCTGTTGGGCATGGTAATAGTGGCGGTCCAGCCTTCAACCAAAAAGGAGAAGTGATTGGTATTGCCACTTATGGATTGAGTGAAGAAACTGGTGGAGGGAACTTCAATTTCTTGAGAGATACTGCTGATTTACTGGAACTGAGCAAATCAACTGGTGTAGAGATCAGCACTAGTCCAGGGAAAACTTATCAAGATTGGCAGAGTGCTTTAGAGTATTTTTGGGAAAATCATTTCACCAAATCTTTGAGTTATTTAAATTCAGTTGTTGAATCATACCCAACTCATCCCAAAGTTTTTGGAGTGATAAGTGAAGCAGAGCAGAATATTAAAGATGGTAAGGATGTGGATTTATTGTTTGGGATTCAAAAAGTATATGTTTATGTTGGTGGAGGATTATTGGCAGTATTGTTAATTGTTGGTGGAGTGATGCTGGTTTTGAAAAAGAAAAATGATCGTGTACCACCAGTTGCTCCGCAAGCACCGTTGCCGGTAGCTGAACCCAGTCAGATGCCAGAGGAAGATTCAATTAAGCCAGTAGATTCACCAATTATGTCGGTAGCTGATTTTAATCAACCCCCTTCTGAATCAACTCAATCCAATTTTGATCAGACCACTGTCAATCAGCCGAGCGAGAGAGAAAGCTTTCCGCCTGTTCCACCTCAAGAGGGAAGCATCTAATCGTGAGGCATTAATTTAAAAATAATCAGCATAATCATCACTCCAGCAAGCATGGTCAGAGCAGCTTTTTTATAAGAAGTATGCTTGCCGGGTTTGGGTAGAAAATCACTGGCAGAGAGATAAAGAAAAATGCCGGCAGAAATGGCTAAAAGATAACCAATGATAGCCAGCTCCTCAGCGATCCACCAGACCAGCCAGGCCCCTAAAAATGAGGTGAGAGCAGAGAGAACATTGACCCAAATAATACGTTTTTTGTGCCAACCAGCTTGTAATAACACTCCAAAATCACTCATTTCATGAGGTACTTCGTGTAAAAAAGTGGAGAGAGTAGTGGTGATGCCCAAGGCTGGATTGGCCAAATAGGCAGCAGCAATAGTGGTGCCATCTATGAAGTTGTGAATAGTATCGCCAAAAATGATCAAAGGTATAGCAGAAGTATGATGAGCGTGTTGATCATTTTCATGATGATGAATCTCAAAAATAAAGTTTTCAAATAGATAAGTGATGATAAAGGCACCCAGCAACCAACCGAAAGCAGTTTCTCCCAATTCATGAATTGCCTCTGGTAGCAAACCCAATAAAGACACAGCCAGTAGTATTCCAGCTGCAAAAGCCGAAGCATAGCGAGTCAAAAAACGTACCAAAAACTTGATGCGCAAACAAATTAAACCACCCACCAATGCCACTAAACTGCCCAAAAAGACCAAGAGATTGATAGTAAGAAAATCTGACATGCTCATGATTATAAATGTCAATGCAACAAAGTTGCAATAGCCAAATAAACGAGGTATACTTGAGTTTATGAAGACAGTGAATAATCAAAAACGCAACTTAGAAGACAAAATCATGGCTCTTTTGAAGTTGGAACACTTGCTCTCTGCCAAAGAAATCTTGGAAAAATTGCAGGGATTGGATCAAAATTATAACAAAACCAGTGTTTACAGAGCGCTAGAGCGCTTATTGGCAAAAGGTATTTTATGTCAGCATCATCTGGGTGAAGCTGGTTTAACTTATGAACTGCGCTCAGACAATCATGAGCATTTGCAATGCGAGGTGTGTGGCAAAATAAAAGCGATTCCGCATACTTTTAGCCAGCCAGCCTCGATCGAAGGTTTTAAAATCAGCCATCATCACCTCACTTATTTGGGCATTTGCCCAGATTGCCAGTAATTTTCTTGTTAAAATAGCAAAGATTTTTGATTTTAATTGATCAGATAGTGTTGATTGCAAACATTAGCATCAATATTATTCTTGATTACAGTGAAGAGCGCTTGTAGTTTAGTGGATAAAACGTTGGTTTCCGGAACCAAAGACCGTGGGTTCGACTCCCACCGAGCGCACCGCTTTACCTTGATGGTTACCAAACAAAAAACTATTTAATCCTATTACTTCAACTTTTTATGCTCGTACTGCAAATAGTGAAAGTCGGTTATTTCGCCTTCCTCGTTAAAACTGATTTCGTAATCAATTCTATCAAAATACAGAATTGGCCACGAACCATCTGATTCAGGTCCCCAAGGGAAATAGTGCGCCGCGGGTAATGAACCAGTATAGGTTCCATCGCCATCTTTATCACTTAATACTACATGGTGTGATTGTGGTGTCGCTGTAACTGTATCCACATACACTTCATCAAAGTGAACCGTATTTCCATGGAAAGCAAAATCATAGAACGACATTTCCAAACAGTCGGTGCAACTTGTAAGAGGTGTTCCGCCCACTTCAGGGTTCCATTTTGGTCCCCATACGGTCCAATCACCATTCGGTGACATACCATCCCAATCAACCTCAATAATTACGTACAAAGGAACTCCGGTGGGGTTATCTATTCCTTTGGCAGAAACAGATGTGCTTGCACCAAATATGAGCGCCACAAATGCAAAAAGCAATGCTAATTTTTTCATCTTTACCATCCCTTTCTACTTTTTTTAAAAAACTTTACTACTCTCAATGTACTCAATGTGTGTTTTTTGTCAATAGAACCAACTCCCATCTCCCCTGTTCCAATTGGAATTTTTTTTATATTTTTGTCTAAAGCTTGATCTCAAAACTTATATCAATAGTTTCAAATCCACATTTTTGATAAAAGCGAATGGCTTTTTCATTTTTCACTTTCATCTATTTTTTTTACCATCTTTGTTCATGTTTATTAATTATGTAACGATTGATAAATTAATTATCTTTATCCCAAGTACTCATTTCTTTTTGCGGTAGTTGTGATTGTTTCGGGCTAAATATCAAGACCAATAAACTAGCCATCAGCCCTATTCCGCCCATAAAACTGAAACTAAACTGTTCATGGAATCGACTGGCGAGTAAGCCAGCTAGTAGTGGACCAATGACAAAACCCAAACTATAAATTGAGTTGGAAAGACCGATGAGGTGTTGTTTGTGAATGCCCATTCTGCCACCCAAACCAGAAAAAATAGTTTCTGCCAAATTAAGAGCTAAAGAATTGAAAAAACCGATAGTTAAACCAAGCAATAAAAGACCTAAACCTGGATTGATCAAGCCAAATAAGATTGTTGAAATAGTACCGATAGCCAAAAATATAGCACTAAATTTTTCTTTATGAACAGTGATGACTTTTTTCATCAAAAACATTTGAGCCAACATGGCTGGCATAATATAAGCGGGTAAGATTAAAAAAGAATAAGCAAAAGTAGCGTGTATTTTTTCACTCAAAACTGCGCCAATAGTCCAGAAAGAGGCATCAATTAAACTAAAAGCAAAAATTAAAGTAATAGCTGGCCAGGCTGGTTTAAACAAGGTTCTCCAATGAGCTAGTTCCAATCCAAGTTTGGGCGTGGTTTTGGGTGGCTCTGGGGTTGGTAGACCACTATGTTCTTTAAAGGGAAAAAGTAAGAATAATAATTGAACACCCAATATCAGACCAAGCACTGCTCGCAATACCGGCCATTTTCCACCCAAAAGCAAAAAACTGGCTACGATCGGGCCGGTAATATAAGCAAAGCTTTTGCCAAAGAGTATGTTAGCCCAAGCTACGCTGTGATGAGAGGCTGGTACTTTGTTGGCAATAAAAGTTTTGCCAGAAAAAGCCAAAAATTCATAATAAATACCCCAAAAACCCATGGCCAAAATAAAAAATGGCACAGTAGGCATAAACATGGTTATTATGAGAGTGAGCAAAAATAAAGTTTGAAATAAAATACTCAGAGAAAATGATTTTTTGACGGTTAGTTTGGGTAATAATTGAGGAATTATCAAATCAGCAATAATGCCAATCATTGAGGAGGTAGCCATAATCACACCCAATAAGGCGCTACTGTTAAAAGTATTCATAATGTGATTGGGCACAAAATATGACAACGAAGCATCCCCAAGAGCAATCAAAGTAATGAATAGAGAGACATGGAAAATTCGCTTGGCCAAAGGAGTTAATGGGGAATTAGTTTTGAAAAATTGAAACATAGTTTAAATTTTTAATACATTTATCTTCTCACAATTTAGTTATAGTTTGCAGGCTTGAAAAAGTCTGTTTTTCAAGAGAAAATGAATGGGGATGAAAAAATCTACACAACAATGGTGGAAATTATTGATTTATTTGGCTGTTTTGGTAATTTTTTTGGGCTTGAGAACTTTTTCTTTACAAAAGAGCTTTTGGTTTTTTGGAGATTTGGGCAGAGACCTGTTTGTTTTACAGGATTGGGCAAACCACCCCTTTCATCCGCCTCTTTTGGGTCCTCAGACTAGTGTCGTAAGTTTCAATCAAACTGCTGGTTATTATTATTATTTATTTCCATTTTTTCTAATTAGTGGTCAGTCGGCTTATTCAACATTGATTGCTACCTTAGCACTCTATGTTGGATTAATCATTGGCGCTTTTGTTATTTTCAAAAACAAAAAACACTGGCAACCGGTTGCTGCCCTATTATTCTTAATCGCCATTCATCCTCAGTTTGTGATTCAACATCGTTATGTTTGGAATCCTTCGCTGGTTACTCCTTTTTTATTGATTGGTTTTTGGGGTTGGTGGAGATATCGAAGTCGGGCCGATTGGCGCTGGTTACTTCTGATGGCTTTTAGCTGGTTTGCTGCGACAGGACTTAATTTTTCGTTAACGCCTACGGTCTTGGTGATGATTTTATTGTTTTTTTGGGAACAGCGTAAAAATTGGCGAGTGATAGGTCAATTTATTTTATTGAGCATTTTGGCAAATTTAATTATTCATGCTCCAACCATTATTTTTGAATTCCGTCATGATTTTTTATTGACGCGCAATTTGCCCACCCAAGAATTATTACAACAAGAAACTCTTTTTTCCAGAAAAGTTACGGAATTAATCTCACATGTGTTTTTGCCGGAAAGATCTATGCGTGGAGGAATGCAACTTAGTTGGGTAATAGCAGCAGTTTTTATTTTTTGCGTTTGGCGTTTTAAAGCTCTGCGTCACTCATGGGTGTTGATTCGCTCTTTGCAGATTGCGATATTGACGGCTCTATTAATGCTTTTAACTCCATTTCGCATGCACGAACATTATGTATTTGGCAGTTTGACATTTTTATTGGTAGCTTTGGCGCGTTTACCCAAACAAATCTTGTTCATAGTACTCATTGGTTTGAGTATTTTATATCTTCGTCCTTTTTATTTTCAGTTTTACGCCAAACCAGCCCCTCATTTAATTGCAGAGCAAAAATCTTGCATCCAGCAGACTTGTGAAATAATTAAGCTCCATGGTTTGGAGCCGATTTTTGTAAATACTCACTCCTCTTCACACAATCATCAGGCGCGAGAATATATTTTTTGGTTGAAAAACTTTGGTTGTCAGGCAATTGACACTCAGCAATTCAATGCAACACCAACAAATTACATGGTAGTTGTTTCTGATAGGGCAGAGTTTGAAAATGGTAAAACTGGATATTATGAGCTGAGCCAATTTGGAGAAGCGGTGGAATTAGAACAAATCTCTTGCAAAGAAAATCTGAAAATTCATTTATTGAAAAAGCTCTAATAATAAATTTTACAATCGTTCTTGGATGTATTGTTGTACCGCTTCCCAGGATTCACGCGGTTGAATAATGGAGGCACCGCCACTAGATGTGCCACTGGTGAGAACGTTATCGGTTGATAAATTGATCCGGACAATTTGATAATCACGGCTATTTTTGAGCACGGGCCACAAATATTCGGCTAGTTTGGCATCCAGATCTGTTTGAGTGTGTTGGGCAAACTGAGCAAAGACTCTGGGAATATTTATCACTCCTTCCAGGGTAAATAATTTATCACGAATGGCAGTCAATACTTCTTGTTGACGTACTCCACGAGCAAAATCACCACCGGGATTGCCGTGACGTGAGCGCACATATTTGAGTGCATCACCGCCCTCCATGCGCACAATGCCGGCTGAATAACTGATAGTCTCGAAACGACAAGGGAATTGTTTTTCCAGTTCAAAACCAGAATACTGCTCATGTGCCTTGGCAATTTCTTCTGGACTCAAGCCACATAAATTTAGTTCTTCGCCCTTGATGGGATACCAATCATCAGTCATGGTTTGAGCAACATGGACGTCAATCCCTCCCAGTTCCTGACCGATGATGCGTTGGAAACCAACAAAATCCACGGCTATAAAGTAATCAATCGGTAGGTTGGTGACCACTTGTGCCATTTGTTTGGCAGTAGTGGCTTTTTTATCCTGATTTTGAAGATCGGTGGCATAGGCAGCATTGATCTTGTTTTGAGTGCCATTGGGTAGTGACACCCAAAGATCACGCGGAATAGAGATTAAAGCTAGTTGGCTTTTTTCAAAATCTAGACTCATGATTTGAATAACATCAGACAAAGCTCCTCCAGAGTGACCGGCTCCGCCATAACCCAAAAGCAGAACATTCAGCACGCGCAGATCTTCGGCTTTTTCAGGTAAATTTTGAGCATCTTGTAACTGGGGAGCGGCCAAGTTTTGACTAGGGCGATTGATTAATTTGGAGCCAAGTAAATAAGTGACTAGGGTAGAGGAGACCAAGACACCCAAAACAATGCCCCACAACCATTTATTTTGAGCGAATAAATTTTGAAAACTCAGCAAAGTTTGACGAAAGGTCTCTTTCATAAATTGATTAAAAACTGATTTAAAATGAGTCTATTTACCATAGCACATCAAGCACAAGAAGCGTTGATTGAATTACTCCCCTATCTTTACAGCTCAATTAGCAGACGAGTCATTACTCTGCTAATTTAAGTAAAAAGAGTTTATTTAATTAATTAAAAACGCAAGTAATTTTGTGATGAAATGGGTGCCACTGGGTTGGGATTTTTACGGGTTTTTGGGAAAAGGATTTAAAACTTTAGCCCAAATCAAGGAAAAAAACTCAAGAGAGGCCACAATCAAAGTCACTAAAGCCTTCCAACTGACCTCTTGGAGGGCAATGTGAAAGAACAGGAGCCAAATCACCACATAAACCAAGGAATGAAGGGTGTTCCACTGTTTGCCCAGGTGCCTGACCGACCAATCGTTGGAAGTGAAAAAAAGTGGGGTAAGCAGGGTAAAAGCAATCAGACCAAAGATCTCGAAAGGATTAAACAGCCAAGGATTACTACTACTGGCGATGAGGGGCAATAAACGCGACCAGCCCCAGTGAGTGAGAGCCAATAAATACATAGTGACACCCAATTGACGACGATAGAGCAGTAATAAAGTTCTAATAGGCAAGAGCCAGCCGACGATTTGAAAACGCTTCATCATGCCGGGTAAGAGGACGATCCAAAAAACAATCAAACTAATAGTAGCTGATTTTGTTCCCCACCAAATCCACGAAGTGATAGACAGAAGTTGGGTAGACAAAGCCAAAAAAACCAACCAAGCAATCAATAATAAATGCCAAACCTTGACAATGATGATTTTTTTTTGGAGTAAAAACTGTTGCAGTGATTGAAACATGGATTTTTGAGTCAATTAAAAACTTCAAGCTCTGATTGATATTTTTTCTAGCGACTCTCCCCTGTTGTTATAACATAAATTAAGCGTAAGCTTCCAGTTTTTCTGCGATTCTAGTTAGCTCGTTGTATTTAGCGGTTCGCTCTCCCCTACTGACTGATCCAGTTTTGATCCAGCCACAGCCCGTGCCGACGGCTAAATGGGCGATAGTGACGTCTTCGGTTTCGCCACTGCGGTGAGAAACTACATTTGACCAACCAGCTTCTTTGGCCATTTTCATGGCTTGTAAAGTTTCACTCAGAGTACCGATTTGATTGAGTTTAACCAGCAAACTATTACAAGCTTGCTGCTTGATTGCTTGCTGAATACGAAGGGGATTGGTAACCAACAAATCATCGCCAACAATCTGTTGTTTATCTCCCAATTTAGCGGTCAATGCTTGCCAACCCAACCAATCATCTTCAGCCAACATATCCTCCATCAGCTCCACTGGATATTGATTGGCAAGCTTGATGATCCAGTCAATCATGGCTTCGGTCGATAAACTTTGATTATCGCGTTTGAGTTCATATTGTTGGGTAGTGGCGTTATAAAATTCAGAGGCAGCTGCATCAAAACCCAAGGTGACATCAGTGCCGAATTGATAGCCGGCCAGTTTAACAGCTTGGGCAATCAGCTCGATTGCTTCTTGATTGGATTTTACGGCTGGAGCAAAACCACCTTCATTGCCCACATTGATTGAGTAGCCTTTTTCTTTGAGTACTGTTTGCAAAAATGCAAAAACTTCTGAACCCAAACGCAAGCGATCTTTCCAACTCAAATGAGCCACAGGGATGATCATGAATTCTTGAATATCGGTGGCCCAGTCGCCATGTTTGCCACCATTCAAAATATTAAACATGGGCCTGGGTAAAATGAAGTTATCATTGTCAAATAATTGGCCAATATATTGATAGAGAGCCAAATTCATTGCCCGACTGCTAGCCCAAGCAAAAGCCAGTGAAACAGCCAAGATCGCATTGGCACCCAACTTGTTTTTATTGGCAGTGCCATCAAGTTTGATCAGCAATTGATCCAAACCAAATTGATCTAAATCTTGATTGAGAATGGCTTGCTTGATGTCGGTATTGATGTGGTTGATGGCTTGACTAACACCTTTGCCCAAATACGGCTGATCTCCGTCTCTTAATTCTAGTGCTTCGTGTTTACCGGCTGAAGCTCCGCTGGGGACAGCGCTCCTGCCAATCACACCATTTTCCAGTGTGACTTCTGTTTCCACGGTAGGATCTCCACGAGAATCCAAAATTTGACGAGCAAAAACGTGAGTGATTTTCATAGGCAGTTTTCTATCTTTATCATAGCAGGATCTGATCTTTAGTGAAATTGTTTTAAAAACTGTTTTAAAAAAAGTGTGAGGTTTTTCACTCTTTTTCCCCCAGTAAGGCCTTACACTAGTCAAAGTGTTACAGAAAGCTCAAGTTTATCAATCAACAGTCCGACATGGTGATCAAACCGGCAGTCGCTTTGTTTATCCCACCATCAATCTAGATCCCTTGGTTTTACCGCAGACATTGAAGCGAGGAGTTTATGCCAGTCTCGTTACCATTGCTGGACGAACTTATGCAGGTGCACTTTATTTTGGACCCAGAGTAGTCAAAAAAGAAAAATATGATGTACTGGAAATTTATTTATTGAATTTTACAGCAGGATCGAATGAGTTTGAGCTATACGATCAGTCAGTAGAGTTTAGTTTGAAAAAATTTATCAGAGGAGTACTAGATTTTGCGCACTTAGCAGATTTGAGGGAACAAATTAGTAAAGATATTTTATTGGTAAAGGAGGCATTGAATGAAAAATAAAGCATTGGCGGGGCCGTTATTGATTGCTGTGGCAGCAGCGCTGTGGGCTTTTGATGGAATTATTCGTCGCAGTTTATTCGTGCTGACACCTTTGACGATTGTTTTTTATGAACACTTGGTCGGAGCGGTTTTTTTGATGCCTTTTATTGTCAAATTAAATTGGCAGTCAATCAAAAAGGTAAGTGGGTCACTGGCGTTTGTCTCCCTTTTTAGTGGCTTGCTGGGTACACTGTGGTTTACTTCGGCTTTATTGGCCGTTCAGTTTATTCCTTTTAGCGTAGTTTTCTTATTGCAGAAACTTCAGCCCATTTTTGCTATTGGTTCGGCGCGAATCATGTTGGGTGAAGAACTGTCAAAGAAATATTTGGGTTGGGCAGTAGTAGCTTTGATTGCTGCTTATTTTGTTACCTTCCCCACGGGAATGGTCTCTCTTTCTTTGCAAGGCAATAATGTTATCGCTGCCCTTTATGCACTGGGAGCAGCGTTTGGTTGGGGAGTGAGTACTACCTTTTCCAAAAAAATGCTCAAGACACTTCCCTCTCAACAAGCCACTGCCCTGCGTTTTATCACCACCACACTGCTAGCCTTGATAGTTTTACTAATCACTCAAGGAACGGCCGGACTGGTAGTGCCCACTCTTTCCCAGTGGAGCCGATTTATTTTTATTGCTTTATCTACAGGAATGGTAGCCTTGATGATTTATTACAAAGGTTTACAAACTACATCGGTCAAAGTATCTACAATTATGGAACTGCTTTTTCCGTTATTGGCTGTTTTTATTGATGCTGTGGTCTACAAGACTTTTTTGGTCCCAACACAATATCTGGCAGCCGTAATATTATTTTATGCTGTTTCAAGAGTGGCGCAGTTGGGCCAAAATGGGAAACAAACTCTGAAGGTTTAAGAGGGTGTATTCACCAATAGGCTTTTCAGGTTCTCGCACAATGTGTAAAGGAATAATATGGGGAAATCTTTCCAGAAAAGTGATGATGGTGATTTTATCGTCAATGATAACGGTATTTTCTGGTAAATTCTCGATTAGTTTGGGATCTGCTTTTTCCCGTAAAATATAACGATGTTGGGGATCAAAAAAGTCCAAGAGATTATTTTCCGTAAGTTTCTTTAATTGAAAATCAATAAAACCTTGTGAAAAAATTCCCAGAGTATATCCGTCCTGTTGGAGTTTTTGTAAAACCTCTTTTACTTCTGGATAAAGAGTAGAGTCAAAGTTGCTTGAGTGATAAAAGGCTTCTCTTACTTTTTTAACATCATGCTGATAATACTTGGCTAGGTAGGTGGTGAAATTATCTGGTGAAAAATGAGTGGTGTCAGTTAGGCTTGCTAGATAAGATTGAAAATTTTTTTGTAATTTTTGAGAATCAGTATCAAGAGTTTGTGTAAGTTTTTGCAATTGTTTATCAACAAACAAAGGAGTATTAAATAGTGTTCTATCAATATCAAAAAGAATGAGTGATTTTGAATTTGGCATATTTAATCTGTGTATAGTTTTTATGTTTTTTTATGCTTGATTGATGCGGTGGTAGTTTTTGTTTTCATAAAAATGCTGGTTGCCAGTAGTGTAGTGATGGGAGCAGCCAATACAATTCCAACAGAACCAACCAAAGTGCGCACTGCTTCATCGGCAATAATTTCTAAATTCAAAACTTGCAGGGGGGTAGCTTTGGCATCCAAAAACAACAGCAAAAGCGGTAAAGACGCACCGGCATAAACCAAGATGAGCGTATTGACCATGGAGGAGATATGATCTTGCCCTACTTTCATGGCTCTGGTAAATAGTTCTTTAAAGGAAATTTGAGGGTTACTTTCTTTGAGTTGCTGTACAAATGAAGCTTGAGAGACAGTAATGTCGTCTAAAGTACCCAACAAACTGATAATGATGCCAGCTAGTAACAAACCGCGAAGATCAATATTGTCTGCTGTTTGAATACTCAAAAAGCCAGCCTCTTCACTGGCAAAACCAGTCAGATGCGCTTGATCGACAAACAGAACTGCCAGCAAACCAGCCAGTAGCAAAGAAATGAGTGTGCCTGCCACGGCGATATTGGTTTTCTTGCTCAAACCATGGGAAAGATAAAAAGTAGAGGGAATGATCAATCCAGCACCCAATAAAGTCACGACTAAAGGATTCAGTCCACTCATAATAGCAGGCAGAATCAACCCAAAAATAATGGCAAATGAAACCGAAAGAGAAAGCAGTGATCTTACTCCCCACCATCGGCCAACAGCCACCACCAACACAGCGAAAATTATTCCCAACTGGAAAAGAGCGGGACGACGCAAATAATCAGTGATGATCCAGCTATTGTCAGCTTGTTGAGCGATGATGACTTGCTCACCTGGTTGATAAGTTGTCCAGCGCGAGAAAGGGGCTTGGCTGTGCAAGACTTCTAAAGTTGTTTGACTATGATTATCATCAATGGCTTGTAATTCTAAACGTTGGTAGGCCTGATCTTTTCCATCTTGAACGATCTTGCCTTCTTCAACAATACGAACAATAGTAGCTTCCTGAGTGATCATTACTACTGCATTATATATGAAGTTTTTTTTGAAGATCTTGGCTAGTTACCAAAGATGACGTATCATGATGTAAATACAAATACATATGTCCGATAACTTCATCACTCAATCATCAACGTCAAGCAATCCTCAATCACCAGCACCTGATGAAACTCAATCATCAGCACCCAGTAAATCTCAATCATTAACGCCCAACGAACGAATCATACCTTTTGCGCCCAACACACCGGCCCATTCTGGCAAAAAACCAGTAGTTTTATTGATACTGGATGGTTGGGGTTTGGCGCCGGCTGATGCTGGCAACGCAGTGACTTTGGCCAATACTCCCCATATGGATCGCTTGTGGAATGAATACCCGCACACTCAATTGGGAGCGAGTGGCGAGCACGTAGGTTTGCCAAAAGGAGTAGACGGCAATTCTGAGACTGGTCACATGAACATCGGCGCTGGTCGAGTTGTTTGGCAAAGTTTATCCAGAATTGATCGTTCCATTGAAGATGGTAGTTTTTTTCAAACCTTGGTTTTTTTGGAAGCGATTGAGCATGCTAGAAAAAATAATGCCAAATTACACTTGATTGGCTTAGTTAGTCCTGGGCTTGTTCATTCCAGTGTTCAGCATCTGATTGCTCTTTTGCATTTAGCCGAGCAACAGCAGTTTGACAATGTTTTTGTGCATGCTTTTACTGATGGCAGAGATGCTCCGCCTACTGCCAGTTTGCCGGTTTTACAAGCAGTAGAACAAGAAATGCAACGTTTGAACGTAGGCAAATTGGCTAGCATCACTGGGCGTTTTTATGCCATGGATCGTGATCATAATTGGGAAAGAACTCAGCAAGCCTTTGAGGTTTTGACAGTAGGTAAAGGAGTAACAACGACTGATTGGCAGAAAGCTTTGCGTGATTCTTATGAACAGAAAGATACTGATGAGTTTGTCAAACCAATTGTTATTCTGGGTCCCGACGGCCGACCAACCATCATCGAAGATCATGACGCCGTCATCTTTTTTAATTTCCGAGTAGACAGACCCAGACAATTAACTTGGGCTTTTGTGCTTCCTGATTTTGAGACTCGCAACTTGACCGGCAGTAGTTCCAATCAGTTTGTTAAGGCTCCATCAGCAACTACTGATCAATCCGATCAGTTGACTAGTCAATCGGCCAATCAAGCTTTACCAATCAATTTTCGACGAGTCAAAGTACCGCAAAATCTTTATTTTGCCACCATGTCTGATTATGACAAAGACCTAACCAATCCCAAGGCTTTTGCCAACGAAGATATTAGTGATAATCTGGGCCAGGTTTTGTCAAAGTCAGGAGTAAGACAACTGCGTTTGACGGAAACCGAAAAAGAAAAAATGGTAACTTACTATATTGATGGCAAAGAAGAAGAGCCATTTCCAGGCGAACATTGGTTGATTGTTCCCTCCAAAAAAGTAAAGACTTATGCAGAGGCTCCGGAAATGAGTGCAGTGGAGATTACGGATGAATTGGTACGAGAGATTGGTAGTGATGGGTTTGATGTAGCTATCGTCAACTTGGTCAATGGAGACATGGTAGGGCACACGGGAGATATCCAAGCGGGTGTCAAGGCTTGTGAAGTAGTGGATCAGCAGGTCGGTCGGATCGTGGAAGCAATTTTGCAAACCGAGGGAGTTTTATTGATTACTGCTGACCACGGTAATGTCGAAGAAATGATCAATCGTCAAACAGGCAAAATTGATACCAAACATTCCACGGCGCCGGTGCCATTAATAGTTGTGGGCAAAGAATTTACTGGCAAACAAATCGAATTGCCCACTGGTAAATTGGCTGATTTGGCGCCAACAGTGCTCAAATTAATGCATCTTTCTCAACCAGCAAAAATGACCGGCGAATCTTTAATTTGAGTTTCGTTCTTTTTTCGGTTTAGCAAATAGTGTAATCTCAATGTATGTCTCAGCCATTGGCAGCGCGCTTGCGCCCTCGTAACCTCAATGAATTTGTTGGTCAAACCCACTTAGTTGGCGATGATCGACCTTTGCGAAAAATTCTTGAGTTAAAGGCTATTTCCAGTATGATTTTTTGGGGTCCACCGGGGGTGGGTAAAACTACTCTAGCCAAAATCTTGGCCCGTCAGACAGGTCACGAGTTTGTCGAACTTTCAGCCGTGAGCGCTGGTAAAGCAGATATTAGAAAAATAGTGGAAGATTCTCGGCGCCAACGACAACTGAGTGAAGATTATGCTGCTCCAGTGCTTTTTTTGGATGAGATTCATCGTTTCAATAAAGCTCAGCAAGATTTTTTACTACCCTTTGTCGAAGATGGCACGCTGGTTTTGATCGGGGCCACTACTGAAAATCCCAGTTTTAACATCATCTCGCCTTTGCTTTCCCGTACCAGAGTTTATCTGCTCAAAAACCTGAATGATGAGGAAATGCTGGCAGTTTTGGCTAGAGCTATCAAGTTATTGAAAAAAGAAAATAAGTTAGCCAAATTGACGGTAGTCAAAGAGGCGCGGGAATGGCTGTTGCGTTTTGCAGATGGAGACGCTCGTCAATTGTTGACCATCATCGAACATGCTGTTGAGCTTTATCAGAATCTTTCTTTATCCTCACTCAAAAATGCCCTGCAATCTCAGCATTTGCGTTATGATAAACACGGCGAGGAACACTACAACACCATCAGCGCTTTTATCAAAAGTATGAGAGCCAGTGACGCAGATGCAGCGGTTTATTATTTAGCTAGGATGGTGGAAGCGGGCGAAGATCCTTTGTTTATTGCCAGAAGAATGGTTATTTTTGCCAGCGAAGATATCGGTATGGCCCAACCAACTGCCTTGGTAGTCGCTAATGCTGTTTTTCAAGCCTGTCAAACCATTGGCTATCCTGAGTGCGCCATCAATCTTGCCCACGGAGTAGTCTATCTAGCCACTGCCAAAAAAGATCGCCGCGCCTATGATGCCCTGCGTTCAGCTCAGGCAGATATCAAACAACACGGCAATTTGCCGGTGCCACTAGTTTTGCGCAATCCCGTCACCTCATTGATGGAAAAACAAGGTTACGGCAAAGGCTATGAAATGTATCCAGCAAACCAAAGTCTTTTACCAGAGAAACTCAAGCAAAAACAATATTTTAAAAAAATTAAAAAATAGTCAATGAAATATTAATTAAAATATTCTGATTTATTAATATTGATTTGATATAATAATTTAAAATAATAATTGTCCTGATTTAAGGGCAAAAAGGAAATTTTATTATGCCACCAATAGAATATTCACCAACTAGTTATGTTAATAACTATGAAAGATTTATAGGCAGAAAGCTGGAATTGCAAGTTTCGCAAAAAGATAAAGTTCCAGTTCATTTTGCAGATTTAGAGGTAGGCGAGACTTTTTTTTCTCCGAAACTGTTGGGATCATTGACAGTGATTGATAAAGGAAGTGATTCTGCATCATTAGCAAACCAAGACAGCTCAATAACAGTTTACGTTGACTCAAATTTAAAAATTCATGATGTGGTTTAAACCTGATAGCCCAATTTCTCAATCACGCTTTTGATTTTTGCGGGCTTCACTTTTTCTGGATCAAAATTGATCGTGGCCTCACTTTTGGCATAGTGCACGTTTGCTTCAACCACCCCCGGTAAGTCTTCTAGTTCATTTTCAATATTCAGACTGCAACTATTACAGTGCATGCCACTGATTTTAAGTTTGATAATTTCATTATTCGCTGATTTTGATTTTTTTAAAAAACTTAACATTTTTTCCTTTTTTATGTTTATTTTTTTTTAGATAACTTCTATGGTGCCTGAATACATACCCATCGAACAAGTAAAGGTAAATTTACCGGTTTTGGTAGGAGTAAAAGTAAAGGTTTTTGTGTCAGTGGGAGCTAAGGAAGCGCTGATATTAAATTCTTTCAAAACAAAAAATGAAGCGCAGGAATAAGTATCATTGCTGGCAAGAGTCAATTCTACTGGAATGTCTTTTTTCACTTTAATGTATTGGGGACTATAACCCTGACTGAAAATATTAATCCGTACTTTTTGAACACCATTTTCTACTGGTGTTGAATCCGCAGTGGGCTGAATCGTAAATCGTTCATCAGAAAAAAAATAGGTAATGGGTTTGGTCAGGTTTTGAACCGTCAAAGGTGAGCCAGCCACCAATAAAACACCATTGAGACTATAAATCGCCATTCCTACCAATGCCCAAGCTGCCAATTTGGAAAACTGCTTATTCCAAGTTTCTGATAGTTTGGCGGTGGCAATGCCTACTAGTGCAAATAAGGGGCTAGTGCCTAGAGTAAAAGCCAACATGATTAAGCCACCAGTCCAGGCATTGCCACTGCCAATTGCCAATACCTCCATGGCTTGAGTGACACCACAAGGAATAAAGATTGTCATCAATCCTAGCACAAAAGGAGCAAACACCGCTCGATTACGACTAGTATTTTTGATCATTTTACGAATAGATTTTGGAGGTTGAAAGGCAAGATAGCGGAAAATTGGATGAACATCCAGTAAGTTCATGGCAGTAGCAAACATAAATAGTGCCGTAAAAGTTTGAAAGATGAGACGCACACTCAAACTGAGTGTGATGACCGATCCCAAAGCTCCCAACAGCAAACCCAACAGAGTGTGAGAGATTATTTTGGCTACCAAAAACATGGTGACCGGTAACCAATCCAGTTGATCAAGACCGGCGATAGTGAGATGTTTGCGCTGTAGAGTTTTGAGATAATGTTCTTTTTTCTTGAGTTTTTGTTTATCTTTGTCCAATTCTTCCAACTCTTGTTCTTTTTGATTGGCAATAATACTAGTCAATAAACCACCTTGAACTGCCAAACAAGACAATCCGCCCGTAGTCAAACCAGTGAGAAAAATAAGCCAAAGATTCATAAATTAACTCCTTACAGCCTAACGGTTTTGAGCCGTAAAGCATTGAATACTACGGTGACGCTGGAAAAAGCCATGGCTGCGCCGGCCAAAATCGGACTCAATTGAATTTGATATCCAGGATAGAGTGCTCCCATTGCTACGGGAATCAGTAAAATATTGTAAGCAAAAGCCCAAAATAAGTTTTGTTTGATGTTATTCATCGTGGCCTGAGAAAGTTTGAGGGCTTTTGGTACCAAACTTATGTCACTGCGCAATAATGTTACGCCAGCCGATTCAATGGCCACATCGGTTCCACCACTCATCGCAATGCCTACATCCGCTGCTGCCAGGGCTGGGGCGTCATTAATCCCATCACCAACCATCGCCACATGTTTATATTGCTCACGAAGTTCTCGAATAATTTTTTCTTTTTCAGCTGGTAAAACCTGAGCTTTGATTTCAGTGATGCCCAATCGCTTGGCCACAGCCTGAGCAGTGGCCTGATTGTCACCAGTCACCAGCACGGTAGTAAGCTTCATTTTTTTCAGTTGAGCAATGACTGCCGGAGCGTCTTTTTTGAGTGCATCGGCAATACCCAAAGACATTAAATGTTGACCATTGAGCGCCAAATGAGAGACCGTTTGAGCCTCGGTTTGCCAAGCTTTGGTTTGCATGAGGAGAGTTTGATCAAGTGAAACTTTCTGTTTAACTAGCCAAGTTTCAGTGCCGATGAGGATTTTTTGATCAGCTACTTGCCCGCTAATTCCTTGACCAGCGTGATCTTTAAAATTCGTCACTTGTTTGCTTGCCAATCCCGGATGTTTTTGAGTAAAGAAAGTTACGAGCGCTTGAGCCAGTGGATGATGAGAGAGCGTTTCTAGACTTAATACTATTTGATCTAGATTTTTTTCTTTAACGCCAGCTAGATAAGCCACGTTTTGTACGACGGTTTTACCTTCGGTGAGGGTGCCGGTCTTATCAAAAACAATGGCTTTGACCTTGGCAGCGATCTCCAAGGCTTGAGCGTCCTTAACCAAGATTCCATTTTGTGCGCCTTGGCCAATACCCACCATCAGTGATGTAGGAGTTGCCAGGCCTAGTGCACAGGGACAAGCAATAATCAGCACATTGATCATACTGACCAGAGCAAACAAAAAGCTTGGTGCTGGTCCCCAAATCAACCAAACGACAAAAGTAATCAAGGCCAAGACAATCACTATGGGTACAAAATAACTGGCAATCACGTCAACCAAGTTTTGAATGGCTGGTCGTGAGCCCTGAGCTTCTTTGACTAGTCGAACAATATTGGCCAAAACGGTGTCTTCACCTACCTTAGTAGCTTTCAATTCAAGTGTCCCACTAGTATTGAGCGTTGAGCCGATGACCTGATCGCCTTTGTTTTTGGTGACCGGCAAACTTTCACCAGTGACCATGCTTTCATCAATGGCCGATTCACCAGCAATAATTACTCCGTCTACCGGTATTTTTTCACCTGGTTTGACCATGAGCACATCACCCACCTTCACTTCTTCAATCGGCATTTCGTGCCACTGACCATTATGTTTCATCCGAGCGGTTTTGACCTGTAATTCCAGTAGTTTTTTGATGGCCGTGCTGGTTTTGGCCTTGGCTCTAATCTCCAAAAATTTACCCAATAAAATAAAGAAAATAATGATCGAAGAAGTTTCAAAATAAGTGTGAGCTGGAATTTGATATTTCAGCAACCAATCGCCAAAAATAGTCACAAAAACAGAGAAGAAATAGGCCACAGATGTGCCCAGTGCCACCAAAGTATCCATGTTGGCAGTCCAGTTTTTCAAACCCGACCAAGCTCCCTGATAAAATCGCCAGCCTGCCCAAAACTGAACCGGTGTTGCCAGCGCGAGCATCACCCAGGGATTCATCAGCCAAACTGGTGCTTTTGGCAACATAGTGATCAGTAATAAACCTGATAGCACTCCACCCACCCAAAGTTGTTTTTTGAGCAAACTCAATTGTTTAGTTCGCTCTTCTTCAGCAATATCTGCACCATGATCGTGGCCACCACTTTCGTGATCATGCTCGCTTTGCAGATGAGCAGTGTAACCAACTTTTTTGACAGCTTGAGCCAATTGTTCTGTCGTCGCCACTTGTTCATCAAACTTGACATAGGCCTGTTCATTGTTGTAATTGACGTTTGCTTCAGTCACTCCTGGAGTTTTACGCAAAGCTCGTTGAATATTTACCGAACAGCTAGCACAGTGCATCCCAGAAACATGAAATGAGAGTGATTTGGGTTTAGACATATTTTTTTGCTTCTTTCTGAAAGGCCTTCAAACAGCCACTGGCACAGAAATAATAAGTTTTATCCGCATAATCCATACTAAAGCCTGCTGTTTTGGGAGACAAGCGCATTCCGCAGACCGGATCATGCACCAATGGCACTAGGTCTTTCATTTTCAGAGCGACAGCATCAGTTAGGTTCTGTTGTTGATGTTGTGCTAGTAACATTTCCCTCATCAAATCGCTGGCCTGAATAATATGAGGGTGGGCTAGTCGATAAATAATCTGTTTACCGACTCGGCTTGTATGAACAACGCCGGCTTCCTTGAGCACCATCAAATGTTGACTAATATTGGCTTGGGGAAGATCCAACATAGTGTAAATATCAGTCACCGACAATTCTTGGTCACGCAGTAAATGAACAATTTCCAATCTTTTAGAATTGGCCAGCGCCTTCAAAAGTTGCTCGTGAAGTTCAAAAAGATCTTGATACATATTCGAAGTTTAGAATATGTTTTGTAACGTGTCAATAGTATCGCAGGTAAATTTAAAGCTCTTGACTAGACGAAAAACTTTCTACAGTTTACAATACCAGATGTCTGCAGCGCTCATAGTTTAAGGGATAGAACGGCAGTTTGCGGAACTGCTAGTCCAGGTTCGAGTCCTGGTGGGCGCACCAAACCAATAAGAGGGTCTAGGAGAGGTCGCATAGTGGTCTATTGCACCGGTTTCGAAAACCGGCGCCCTCACGGGCTTCGTGGGTTCGACTCCCACCCTCTCCGCAAAATAATAAATCTGTAATGAAAATCAAACTTAAAACATCGGCAATATTTTTCATTTTTGTCATTTTTTTTCTCAATCTACTTTTTGTCTACAGATTAAATTATTCAGCTCTAATGAGCTACGATGAAGCTTGGTATGGAGAAATTGCCAGAAATTTAATTATTTCCAAAAATCCTTTTAGACTAAGTTTTGGTGGTCATATTTTTACCGACCACCCACCTTTGGGTTATTTATTGATGACATTGCCAATGGCAATTTTGGGTAGTACGGAGTTTTCAGTGCGATTAGTTTCAGCTCTAATGGGTGCTGGCACCATTTTAATTGTTTATTTACTGGGCAAAAAACTTGACGGTAGAACGACTGGGTTGTCCGCAAGCGCAATTTTACTTTCAAGTCTATGGTTTATGTTTAGGGCGAGGTCTGGAAATTTAGATGTGCCATTAATATTTTGGGAGGTGTTAACAGTTTATTTTTTAATTAGCAAAGGAAAAAAGTGGCTTTATTTTGCCACCGTCAGTTTTGCAGCCTTAATTTTAACTAAGGCCTTGGTAGGCTTTGGTTTGTTGCCACTTATTTTTTTCATTCTTTGGTTCAGAAGAAAAGAATTATCAAAAAATACATTAGTTAAAGCTTTTTTCTTGTGGGGGGTTATTGTTTTTCCTTGGTATTTAGTTAATTATTTAAATCAATCAAATTTTCTATTTCATCATTTTATTGAAATTGGCATAAGAGGAGGTAGTCAATTTACCCTTCAATCACTTTTGTCTAACCTTTTGTATTTAGCTATTGGTATTGGTAAATGGTATAAAATTTTTCTTGCTACATTATTTTTAAGCGTTTTTACTTTCATTAAACAAAAAAAACAGCGCTTTAATATTGGATTACTAGGTTTTTGGTTATTGGGATTTGTTTTAATATTATTTTCTACCAAAACAGAAATTTGGCATCTTTTACCGTTGTATCCAGTTATAGCTCTTGTTATCCCCTTAGTGCTATTAAACACACTTTTGTTAATTGTGCCAAGACTAACTTGGTTGCGAACTTTATTTATACTTGGTTGTTTTGGATTGGCAATTTATCAATTTCACCAATTTGCCAATCTTATTTACTTCAATGAGCCTGTTTATAGCGCCGAAAAAGATATTGCTGTTAAAGCTAGGGTCTATAAGAAGCTTCATCTCATGGATACTTTTTATCCCGCTGCCGTGTTTTATTCTCAACAAAATGTTGATCCATTGCATTGGGATGAGTCAGCATATGAAAAAATGATTGAAATACTTAGTTTTAAAGAGGGAGATGTATTTATTATTAATGAAATTTTGAAGAAACAATTAGAAAAAGATCAAGTAGTTTTTATAATTTTAGACAAGAATGATCATTATTATCTGATTTCACATAAATAAAAATTTAAGTCAATAATAAAAAAAGGCCTATCTATTATTAAAATAGTTTCAATTTCGACCTACGCTCTCTGCACTAGTTAATAAATATTGGTAAAAAATCAGTTTATTGAATTTTGTTACGAAATTGTAAACGATACTCACCAATAATTTCAAAACCATCTTCTAAAGATGAGTTAGTATCTACAATTGTAGAAAAGCTGTTCTGTTTAGCAATAAATTGCTTATATATATCTCCAACTAAATAAACTCCTGGTTCTTCAATTAAAAAATGTAATTGCTCTGGATGATCTTTTTGTTTAAGCAAATTCTCACCATATTTACCACTTTGACTTGTACCAAAATATGAGGGAACATATCCATATTTTTGCTTTCCATACCAATGATATAAATAAGCCCAAGTAATATAGTATTCATATGGACTACCCCAAATAGAAATGGAAAACGGCTCTTTATTAACAAGTTGATATGTTTTATCAATTAATTTTAATTCATTTTTGAGCATCACTCCATTTTGAAAAGTAAAAATACTAGAATCATTATTTCTAATCATTATTACTGCGTTAAATTGTAAAAGAATGTACGCAATAAAAAGAACAATAGCAGTTCCTTTAATAAAAATATTTTTATTTTCTATAAACAAATAAATTATAAAAGAAAAAGTTATTATTAGCATATACTCAAGCCCAAGAAGCATGTGAGAACTTGATCGAAAATGAAAAATAAATAACCACAATGGAGCTGTAAACCAGCTTAGCAAAAAAATTTTCTTTGGATTAGAAACTTTTTTTATTAATACAAAAAAAGTAATTAATAAAATAATACTACCAAATAAAGGCAAATTAGGAGAAATAGTTGAAACAAATTTTGTTAAAAATGTATCAAATAATTTTATAACTAACCGTGGATTTTTCCAAATACTAGAGTGACCCACAGCATCTTCAAAGACTTTAAAAGTAAATATTCCAGCTTTAAAAAGTAAGAATTGATTAACTAACATGGTACTAATAGTTAAAATATAAACAAATAAAAATGCCAATATTTCTTTTATTGAAAATATTTTATAAAAAGAAGTTTTTAATTTTTTTGATAAATAAATTAAACCAACAATAATTACTCCAAAAAAATATATTGAATAAAAAGCGCTTTGTTCTATCAATCCGAGAGAAAATCCCATTAAAATCATCCACTTTAATACATAAGTACGTTTTTTATTATAAAAAATCATCCAAATAGATAAAAAGAAAATTAAAGTAGGAATCAGACCCATCATTGGATTTGATAGCCATGTTGAATATTGAGAATGTTCAAAATTAATAGCTAATAAAAAAGATGATAATAAAGCAATTTTTTCATTTTCAAATATTTTTTTTGAAATTATATATAAAAATACTACAGAAAAAGAATTAATAAGACCAAAAAACAATGTTACAAAAAATGGATTTCCTTGAAAAATATAATATATTGGACTCAATAAATAGTAATAAAGCACTCCATGATAAATGGTGTCTTTTGTACCACTAGCAGAGGGTCCCTGAATTTTAAAATCATGATTGTAAATTATTGATTGGGAAATATTTGCGTCACGAGCTTGATCAAACCAAAAATAAACTTGGTTATTAGAAATAAGCCAATAACGAAAAAACATTGAAACAATTAATATTAATAAAATTTTAGAAAAAAATATTTTTTTCATTTAAGTAAATATTATCTAAACTTTTTACTAAATTTTAATCAATTGATTCACTTATTTCTAAATTATCTAAAAAATATTTTTTTAAAAACATAATCATACGAATAAGTTTTTATTTCAGTTAGATTAGATTTTTATCAATTTTTATTTTATTTACAAAAATCAATAGCTAAATCTTTCTTTTAAAACTGTCATCAATATCCAGTATAATGTAAAAAGCATCAACTTTCATTCCCACCCTCTCCGCCATTTTCCAAATTGTCAGTTTTATTAAGGTTTTCATCAAAAACTCATCAATTTCGTTTTAAATGATTAAAATTGCTTGATGAAAAAGAATAATTTCAAAATTTCTTATTACATTATTATTAAGCTCCTTTTATTGACATTTCATCATTTTTTGATATTATTTGATAACTTAAATTATTAATTGATATATTAAGATATATTAATTAATAATTTATCCAAACAGGACTAAAAATAAATTATCTGCCCATTAAAGAGGATTATGATTAAATCTTTTTCTAAATTTGGATTAGTTGCCTTATTACTTTTCTTCGGTTTTTTGAGTTTGCTTTTGTTTGGTTCGTCAACTTCATCAGCAGACGAAGAAAATAAATTACGAATTTGTCATAGAAGCGATAGCGCTACTCATCCCTATAATTCAATAGTGGTAGATTATGATGCAGTTGATGGTGAGGGCCACAATGATCACACTATACATACAGGTCCCATTTTTAATCCAGCTATTCATGATCAACAAAATCGAGGCTGGGGAGATATTATTCCAGTTGTTGATGGTGTGACAACTGGCCTTAATTGGCCGGAAGGTCAATCTATTTGGGAAAATGATTGTAGAGTGCCTGATGAGGCAACTGATGATGAAGAATCAACTTTTCCTTCTATGTCATCTAGTGTTTCGTGTGGAGAAATTAATTTAACTTTCAAAAATCCCACTAGGTTCTTTTTCTCTTTTGATTATCGAGTTGACGATGAAGATGGGACTGATGATGGTTACGCCAATCAAGCTATCGCCAATGGTCCATGGGCTGGTCAGTTATTTGGATTACGATATAACTCAGTTGATGTTTTGGCTGGACAGACTGAAATTAAAGCAGTCACTTTTTCAGAAGATTCCGGAGTCCACAAAGTGGCTTACCGACTTTGGAGAGGGGCGGAAAATGATTGGTATTTAGATTGGGAAGAGGCAGAAGTGCTTTCAGATTGTGAAGAAAACCAAGAAAACGAACCGGTTACACCGGTTAAATCCTCAACCATCGGCTACAACATTGCCTGTTTTGATCAAGAGTTTGCCGTGGATATGGATTTAACCAAAGATGATCAAGCGGCGGAGGGAGTTTTAGTTAATTTCTCTTATCATGGTATTAATAGGCAAGCCACTACCAACGTGAATGGTCGAGCTAGAGTCAGCTTCCCTGCTCAGGGCAATTACCTAGTTCAGGCTAATCCAGATGATGGTTTTCCCAGTCAATCTATTGAAGTTAAAATGCCAGAGAACTGTCCCGCTGGCACAACCGAAACTAAAGTAGAGGGACAGGTGTTGGGTGCTAGCACTAGTACTGGTACTGGACAAGTTTTGGGTGTTAACACGCTCGCCGACACCGGTAATCAAGCAGAATTGGCTTTGGTCGGTCAGATTGCACTGTTGATGAGTGGTCAGCTTAGTGCAGCCTGGCTTTTGAGAAAAAAGCTCTCTGTCTAAACTTGTGTTAAACTCAATTTTTAAAGCTTTAGAAACCGCTGTCAATCATTTTTGGCAGTGGTTTTTTGTGCAAGAAAAAAAGTTTTCTAGATATCCAGAACTACCTGAAAAATTTTTTGCTTGGCTAGAACAGAGTACTGATCGTTTTTGGCAGAAATTTTATGTTTTAGAAGAATATTTTTATTCAAAAACTCTATCTTGGTTGACTGATCATCACAAAATCTTGGCTATTGTTCTAATTTGGTTGGGACTGAATAGTTTGATTATCCAGGGTCTTTATAGTAATTATCAACGCAAAATTCTTTCATTCCAAGTCACTCCCATTACTCAGGAGAGTGCTTACCGAGCAGCATTGCCATTAAAGCTAGTTATTTCAGGATTAGCAATTGATTTGCCAATCATTGAGGCCAACATTATTGATGGTATTTGGCAGACCTCTGATTGGGCAGTGACTCATTTAGCTGCTTCTGCTAGACCAGGCGAGAATAGCAATATTGTTTTATATGGTCATAATCGTCAGGAGCTACTCAGCTCATTACATCAGACGCAAATGGGTAGTGAAATTACAGTAGAAACCGAGGCCAATGTGAAATACATCTATTTGGTCGAACGGATCGAGATAGTTAATTCCAATGCTATTGAGTATGTTTTGCCGACCGAAGAAGAACGTTTGACAGTTTATACTTGTACTGGTTTTTTTAATTCTCAACGCCTAGTGGTGATTGCTAGACTAAATAAGGTTAGTTCAATTTAAGTTTTCTGAAATTTAGTGTAAGTCCAAAACTGCCCCGACTGATGTTGTAATGGTTAATTTTGAAGTATTTTTTTTGGCTGAGTTTTTTGCATGATTGCGACTGGGCTTTACGACTATTGTCATATATGCCCTCGCGAGCGCGCCTTACTGCTACCAATGCTGCCCAGGCCAGAGATGAGTTAAAAAAGAGGCAGCAATTTTTGAGTTCAGATCAAGAAAATGTTTTTGCTGATTTATTTGCCAATCACTTGGATGTATTGAGTGTTTCCAGTAAAAACTGTGAAAACTTAGTGGGTTCTGTGGAAATTCCGGTGGGAGTGGCTGGTCCGCTGAAAATTATTCGCGATCAAACAAAAACCGAGTATTATTTGCCTTTGGCTACTACAGAGGGGGCTTTGGTTGCCAGTGTCAATCGGGGTTGTAAAGCTCTTTCTTTGGCTGGCGGAGTGACTGTCTTGAGTCAAAAAAAAGGCATGTCACGCGCTCCAGTTTTTGCTTGTAAATCTGGTAAAGAAGCTCTCAAATTAACCGCTTGGTTGGACAAGCATCAGTCGTTGTTTCAAAAAATTGCCGACCAAACCAGTCAACATTTGCGGTTTATTACATTGCAACACTGGCTTCGTGGTCGAAAAGTTTATGCTCGTTTTGTTTTTGATCCTGATCAAGCAATGGGTATGAACATGGTCACGATTGCAGTGGAAGAGATTGCTCAAGCAGTCATTCAGGCTAATCCTCAAGTTGAGTTACTTGCTCTTTCCAGCAATGTTTGTACTGATAAAAAAGATTCATTGATTAATACAATTTTGGGCAGAGGTTATTGGGTACAGGTAGAGGCTTTTTTACCAGACAAAATCATTGCTTCGGTTTTAAAGACTACTGCAGAAAAAATCTTCAAAGCTCATTTGGCTAAAAACTTGGTGGGTAGTAATGTGGCTGGCTCACTTTCGCAAAATGCCCAAGTGGCTAATGTTTTGGCAGCTCTTTATCTAGCTACAGGTCAGGATCCGGCTCATGTAGTAGATGGTAGCCGAGCCTTTTTGAGTATGGAAGTGGAACGAGGTGGTTTGTATGTGGCGCTGACCTTGCCCAATGTGGTGGTGGGCGTAGTGGGTGGTGGAACGACTTTGGCTGCTCAAACTCAAGCTCGTTTGCTGATAAAGAAAAATCAGCCAATGAAGGCTATCGAATTGGCGGAAGTAATAGGAGCAGCAGCTCTGGCAGGAGAAGTTTCATTAATGGCGGCCTTGGCCTCGGGTGATTTGGCCAAAGCCCATGCTAGTTTGGGGAGGAAAAAATGAAGATTCGCTCTGCTGGTATTGTTGCTTATGGTGCTTATTTACCCTCACAAAGAGTTTCGGGCAGTCAAATAGCGCAAGCTCAGGGCAAGTTGGATGACAATATTCCTCATGCTTTGGGCGTGACTCAAAAAACAGTTCCAGAAATTGATGAAGATACGATTACTATGTCTGTGCAGGCGGGTTTTCAGGCATTGGAACGGTTAAATTCCAGGCAGAAGCAAAAAATAGGGACGCTTTTTATTGGTAGTGAGAGTCATCCTTATGCCGTGAAGCCTTCGGCTAGTGTGGTCAAGGCTGCTTTGGGTTTACCAGAACAGTTGGCCTCTGCCGATCTGCAATTTGCTTGTAAAGCCGGCACGCAAGCGCTTCAAATTTGTGCTAGTTTCGTGGCTGCCGGTATGACGAAATTGGGAATGGCAATCGGAGCTGATACAGCTCAAGCTCGTCCAGGAGATGTTTTGGAGTTTACGGCTAGTGCTGGAGCAGCAGCTTTGATCGTGGGCAAGGAAAATTTACTAGCACGTTTACTAGCAACTCACTCAATTACCACGGATACTCCAGATTTCTGGCGACGGCCTAAGCAAGATTATCCGGAACATGCAGGTAGATTTACTGGTGAACCAGGATATTTTTATCATGTTCGCACAGCCACTCAGCAGTTACTTGAAGAAACAAATTTACGACCAGAAGATATTGATTGGTGTGTGTTTCACACTCCAAATGCCAAATTCCCTCAGGCCGCGGCGCGACAGCTGGGCTTCCACAAGCACCAACTAAAACATAGTTTATTGGTAGAAGAGATCGGCAATACTTACGCCGCGGCCTCACTCCTTGCTTTCATCAACGTCTTGGATCACGCTGCTGCCGGTCAGAAAATCTTGGTCACTTCTTATGGTTCTGGTGCTGGAGCTGATTCATTTTTATTTGAAACTACTCCTTTATTGGTTCAACAAAGAAAAAAATGGCACGGTTTCCTTCAAGAACAAGCAGACCAAGCCACTCCTATTTCATATCAAAAAACACTCAGTAAACTGGAACATTAATTAATTTATGAAAATCAAGATTATCGGTACTGCTACTACCAAATTTGGTGAACTTTGGGATAAAAGTCTGGAAGATTTATTGCGTGAAGCAGTTGATGGTGCTTTGAGGAATGCTAATTTGGAACCCAAACAAATCGAAGCAGTGTTTGTGGCCAATAAAGCTGCCGGCAGTTATGAGAATCAACACCACCTCAACGCTCTGGTGAGTCAATTTTTTCCTCACCATCCGCCAGCGATTAGAGTTGAGGCAGCCTGCGCTTCTGGTGGCTTGGGTATTGTCACTGCAGAACACGCTCTTTTAGCTGATCAATACAAAACAGTCTTGGTAGTAGGCGTGGAAAAAATGAGTGATTTGTCCGCTTCAGAGACTACTTTTATTCTGGCTGGAGCTGCAGATAATACTAGAGAATATGGCAGCACTTTTCCCGCTCTTTATGCTCTTCTGGCTCAAAGCTATGAAGCAAAGTTTGGTTCACAGCGCGAGTATTTATCGGCAGTAGCTGTCAAAAATCATCGTCATGCTCTGACCAATCCTCAAGCTCAGTTTCACAAAGAAATTACGGCTCAGCAAGTTGCACAAAGCCAATTGATTGCGGATCCTTTACGCTTACTTGATTGCTCACCTATTTCTGATGGAGCTTCAGCAGTGATTTTGACTACCAAACAAGTGAGTCACAAACCTCAAATTTTGGGCTATGGACATGCCCAAGATAGTTTAGATTTGGCTGGTCGTTCATCTCTTACCACGCTTGCTGCCACCACTCAGGCTGTAGAACAAGCATTGAAAAAAGCCAAAATCAAGAGAAGCCAGCTTCAAGTTGCAGAAGTGCATGACTGCTTTACTATTGCAGAAATTCTAGCCATTGAAGACTTGGGATTTTTTCCCAAAGGCCAAGGAGGGCAGGCAACTTTGGATGGTGAAACTACGATAGGAGGCAAGATTGTTATCAATCCTTCTGGCGGATTAAAAGCCTGTGGTCATCCAGTGGGTGCTACTGGAGTTAAACAAATTGCCTTTTTGGCAGAGCAAATCCAAAAAGGCACCTATCAATATGCTTTAGCTCATAATGTAGGTGGGAGTGGAGCCACTGCGGTAGTGCATATTTTAGGAGCATCATAAGGAGTAATCATGGAACCGGCACAATATTGGCGCGCAAACAAAAACTGGTCAGCTTGGATCGGCAGACAAGGAACGGTCTTGGTTTCTACGGTAGTGCGCACCAGTAGTCCTCAACAAGATTCATTCAAACCATTTAGTTATCTTTTGGTTGATTTTGGCAAAGAAAAAAAAGAATTACTAGGAGTGGGTCATCAAGAATTTCAGCCAGGTGACAAAGTGGTCTGTGTTTTGCGAAAAATTAGCGATCCTTCTTCCAGAGAATTGGTTACTTACGGAATCAAGGTTAAAAAATTGGAAAGTAAAGAAACTAAAGATCACTAATCTTGGTAAGTGACCACTTCTCTGCCTGCTATTTTATTCAAAAAATCAAAAATAGTTTCTGGAGGCAGACCGGCTAAAACAAATAAGGTTTCCAGTCCTTCTTCATAAAGATTTTGGGAAAGAGAAAGTAATTGTTCTGCATCATCGGTAGCCGTTTGCAGTGCTTGTAGATTTTTGGCTAGTTTTCTTATTTGACGTTCATCCGTTTGATCAATTCTTGCAAACAAAAGAGGGATGGCAGTAGCCATTTGTTCTTCTTCCAAGACTAAATTTAGAAAATAAATGAGGGTATCTTTTAACTCTTTCTTTTTGGGGCGAAGTTTTTCTGACATAGTTGATCTTATTATAACAAAACAATAGAAAGTGCTCCGATTATTTACCCCATTTTTCACTGTTAATCAGACTTCTGCTCATTATTAGGTCGTTTGTTGTATAATAGAGCTTGACCAAACGGCAATTCTTTAGATTTTTTCTCAAAGCAAGTGTCCGGATTAATAAAGCGAGTCTCAGCTTTGGTCACTGATACTCACAGGAGAAAAGGGCGCTATGCAACCTTCTCAAGACTCTAGTAATAATCAAGCTGGTCAAGATCCCAGCAAACTCTACGTCGGCAACTTGGCGTATTCCGTCACTGAAGACGATTTACGTGCTGCGTTCGGCGAGTACGGAGAAATTGAAGAGTGTAAACTCATCATGGACTTTCGTACTGGACGTTCCAAAGGTTTTGCCTTTGTGAAGTTCGTCTCAGAAGAGATGGCTACTGCTGCCATGGAAGCTCTCAATGAGCAAGAACTCCAAGGCAGAAAGATGTTCATCAAAGTGGCTATGCCACCTCGTCCTCGTGAAGAACGACGTTCTTTTGGTGGTGACCGCGGTGGTCGTCGAGATGATCGTCGTGGCGGTTTCGACCGTTCCAGACGTGATAATTAATCAACTTGATTAAACATGAAAAGACCCGCTTTTGCGGGTCTTTTTTTATGCAAATCGGTTAATTGTCTTTGGCAATGGCTTGATCCAGCAGTGTATACTACAAACAAATGTCCCAGGTACAGCAAGTTAAAGATGCTACTGATATTGTTCAGCTAATCAGCGAACGAGTGAAATTAGTGCGTTCAGGTAGTAGCTATAAAGGTTTATGCCCATTTCACAGTGAAAAATCTCCTTCTTTTTTTGTGAGCGAGCAGATTCAACGCTATCGCTGTTTTGGTTGTGGAGAAACTGGTGATGTTTATGATTTTTTACAAAAATATGATGGCCTCACTTTTGCCGAAAGCTTACAACATTTGGCAGACCGAGCTGGAATTAAACTCAAGGACTATCAGCGCACTCCGGAAGATGATCTGCGCGAGCGTTTGTTGGAAATTTTACATTTAACCAAAGAATATTATCATTATTTATTAACAGAACATAAACAAGGCGAATCAGCCAGAAAATATCTCAAGGAGCGCAAAATAAACTCAGCTTCAATCGAGCTTTTTCAAATGGGTTTTGCACCCAGTGGTTGGGATGGATTGATTAAGTACTTACATCACAAGAAAAAATACTCACTTGATGATCTACAACAAGCAGGATTGATTATTCGTGGCGGTGGCGGACGTTTTTATGATCGTTTTCGAGGCAGAATAATGTTTCCTCTCAAAGATCATCGTGGTCGAGTAGTTGGTTTTTCTGGCAGACTTTTGGATGCCGAACCAAAAGAAGCCAAATACATCAACTCTCCAGAAACACTGCTCTACCATAAATCAAAACTTTTATATGGTTTCAAAGAACTATTATCCGAAATTCAAAAACAAGAAGCCGTTATCGTTGTAGAGGGCGAGTTTGATGTTATTTCTTCTGCTCAAAATCATGTCAATCACATTGTGGCAATCAAAGGTTCTGCCCTGACCTCTGAGCAAGTCAAGCTTTTGGCTAGAATAGTCAAAAAAATCATTCTCTCTCTGGATGCAGACAATGCTGGAGTAGAAGCTACCAAACGAGCCATTGAGGTGATAGGTGATACAGACATAGAGTTGAGAGTAATTGATTTATCAGCATTGGAAGCGGGTCAGAAGGATGTAGATGAATTGGCTCGTCACGATCCTCAAACCTGGCGGAAAGTTTCTCAAGAAACTCTCTCGGTTTATGAGTTTTTATTGCGTTTGAGTTTACGCAATCATGACCCTCAGACCCCAGAGGGAAAACGAGGAATAGTCAAGGAAATAGGCTTGATTTTTGATCAAATTCCCCACGCGGTAGAACGAGATTTTTACTTGAAAAAACTGGCCAAGATTTTACAAGTTCCCATCAGCGTAATTCTGCAAGACGCTCGGAAATTTGGTAGTAAATGGGCAACAGGCAGAGCTGACAGAAAAACTGATGAAAAACCGCTAGACAATCAAGTAGAGCCTAGCAATCGGCGTAAAAAACTAGAAAATTATTTGTTATTTCTATTATTTGAAGGAGATGATTTTGATCAAAAGGTGGCTAGTTTGCAAGAGTTTTCTTTCCAAACTAGCGGTTTCAATCAGCTTCTTGTTCATTTTGCTCAAAAAACAGTTAAACCTGGCTCTTCACCAGATCTTAAATCCTTGGTTGCTGGTTTGGCCGAGGATTTAAAGCAAACATTATTTGATGCCATTTATACACCGGAATTTTTACAGCTCAAAGAAACAATCAAGCCTGAAAAAGAGTGGCAACAAACACTAACTGCTTTCAAAAGAGAAGTGATCCAAGAACAAATCAAAGATCTTCAAGAACAGATCTCCACTTTGGAAGGTCAGGAAAAATTGAGTTTGGCAGAAGAAGAGCGATTGGCCAAATATCTTCGTCAGGTGGTAAAGTTGCAAAATCAGCAACGTTGAGCTAAAAATAAAAGACAAAAGTTTTAAAAAAATGTAAGCGAGACTATATTTTTTAAAAGACAAACTTGTATACTTGGAAGACATAGATCGCTAACTTTGAGACTTTAAATTAAACAAATATATTGAAAAGTTAGGGAAAGGAAAAATGTCTGCTACTCATTTAACTGATGACAGCTTTCAAAAAACTTTAGAAACAGCTACTACACCAGTTTTGGTGGATTTTTATGCTGATTGGTGTGGTCCCTGTATCGCAGCTGCCCCAATCATTGATAAATTGGCTGATGAATATCAGGGAAAAATCCTAATTACCAAACTCAACGTGGACGAAAATCCCAATACAGCTCAAGCATATGGAGTGATGAGCATCCCCACGGTCTTGATTCTCAAAAACGAAGGAAAAGAAGCCAAAATCTTGGGCAAACAAGTTGGTTTTCCTGGTGAAAGTGGTTATCGCAACTTAATTGATGGCGTTTTGAAGGATTAAATTTAGCTCATGAAAACACAGCGTTTAGCAATTATTGGTTCTGGTCCAGCTGGTTTCACGGCGGCAATTTATGCGGCTCGTGATAGGTTGGATCCGATTATTTTTACTGGGATCGAAAGTGGTGGTCAGTTGATGTACACCAGCGCGGTGGAAAATTTCCCCGGTTTTCCAGAGGGAATTTTGGGTCCCAAATTGATGGCAAACTTGCGAGCTCAGGCAGAGCGTTTTGGTGCTGATATTCAAGATAGTCACATTACGGCAGTTGATTTGTCGACTCGTCCTTTTAAACTCTGGACTAAATTGCCCAAAGATACTTCCCCAGAAATTTTTAAACTGGGTTCTGCAGAAGAAATTCAAAAAATTATTAGTCAAACTAAACAGTTGGAACCAGATTTGCTAGCGGAATCATTGATCATTAGTACAGGAGCTACTGCCATTACTTTGAGAGTGCCCGGAGAAGAAAAACTAATGGGTAGAGGAATTAGTACTTGTGCAGTTTGTGATGCTCCTTTTTACAAAGACAAACAGGTTTTTGTGGTGGGAGGCGGAGACAGTGCTATGGAAGATTCTTTGGCATTGACCAAATTTGCCAGTCAAATCACGATCATTCATCGTCGTAGTGAATTTAGTGCCAGCAAAATCATGGTGGAGCGAGTCTTAAGTAACAAAAAAATTAAAGTCTTATGGAACACTACTTTGGCAGAAATTATTGGTCAAGAAGCTATTGAAAAAATCATAGTGAATGAAAATGGAGAGCGCAAAGAATATCCAGCTCAAGGTTTATTTTATGCTATTGGTCATCGACCAGTAACTGATCTTTTTCAAGGACAACTAGAACTAGACAAAGGTTATATTGTTACTGCCAGAACCATTACCAAATCTGGTTTGAATTTAGCTACAAATCTCCTCAATGACAAAGAAATGATTACTTATCCTTCTCGCACTTCGGTTGAGGGAGTTTTTGCAGCTGGAGATGTGGTAGACATTCGCTATAGACAAGCTATTACGGCTGCCGGACAGGGTTGCGAGGCTGCCTTGGATGCTGAGCGTTGGCTGGAAAATTTATAATTTTATTTAAAAACTTGTAATTTTTGACTAGTAAACTTGTAATAATCATCTAGGAATTTTGTTATGAACAATCCTCATCAAAATGCTATTGCCCAATTAAATCAAGTAGCTTTGTTATTGCGTCCCAATTATTCTGCTAGAAGTAAAGATTTTGATCGGGTCATCAAGCGTTTGGCAGAACCAGATAGGGTTTTGAAAACACAGTTAAAGATTACTATGGATGATGGTTCCGCGAAAAAATTCATGGCCTTTCGAGCTCAACACAATAATGCTCGTGGACCTTATAAGGGGGGAATTCGTTTTCACCAATCGGTAAGTGAGGTTGAAGTCAAAGCTCTTTCTACTTGGATGACTTGGAAATGTGCGGTGACGGGTATTCCCTATGGCGGTAGCAAGGGAGGAATTGTAGTCAATCCTCGTGAATTATCTGTTGCAGAATTGGAGCGTTTGAGCAGAGCCTATGTTCGCTGGCTGGCAACCAAGATTGGTCCCTGGATAGATGTTCCGGCTCCAGATGTAAACACTACTGGCCAAATCATGGCTTGGATGGTGGATGAATATCAACAAACTTTGGGCAAACAAGATTTAATTCAAGAAAATCCACTGGCTACCTTTACGGGTAAACCTCTTGAATTGGGGGGCTCGCAGGGTCGTGAAGAAGCAACTGGTTTGGGTGGTGTTTTTGTTTTGAAAAAATTGACCAAAGCTCTCAAACTAAAGCCTGAAACGGTGACCATTGCCGTACAGGGTTTTGGTAATGTTGGTTTTTGGTTTGCCAAACACGCGGTCGATCAAGGTTACCAAGTGGTGGCAGTTTCTGATTCCAAGGGTGGCACTTATGTAAAAGGTGGTTTAGATCCGGTTAAAGTCTTGGCACATAAAAAGAAACAAGGAAGTGTTGTTGATTTTGGCAAACCGCTCACCAATGAAGAACTGCTAGAACTTGAAGTTGATCTTTTGGTACCAGCAGCTTTGGAAAACGTCATTCATAAAGATAATGCTGCCAAGATTAAAGCGCGAGCCATCATGGAAATGGGCAATGGTCCCACCACACCCGAAGCAGATGAAATTCTAGCCAAAAACAAGGTTTTGTTGATCCCAGATGTTTTAGCTAATTCTGGCGGAGTGACTGTTTCTTATTTTGAGTGGGTGCAAAACTTACAGGGTTATTATTGGACACATAAGGAAGTAATCGGCAAGCTTCAGCCTTTGATGGAAAAAGCTTTTGATGAGATGTGGGCTACCAAAGAAAAACATCAAGTTGATGGCCGAATGGCTACTTATATAACTGCGGTTCAACGAGTTGTTGACGCCATGTTACTGCGAGGTAATTAGTTTTGGAGATTGAAGCAGAAATAAATGGAGTTTGAGTTTGAAAAAACCAGCTTCTTTTAAATTTTTTATAAATTTCTCAAAAATTATTTTTTTCCAAAAAATCTTTTAATTTGGGCCATATTTCTGGATCATTTTTGGCAATTGTCAGATTGGCCTGGAGCCAGCCCAGAGGATTGCCACAATCCAGGTAAGTGCCTTGTGGTTCATAAACTACTACATCTTGAATTTCTGCCAGAGAAGTAACACTGTCAGTGATATAAAGTTCTCCTGATCTAGAATCTGGTTTTTGAGTTTCTATAATCTCAAATATCTTTGGAGTGAGAATATATTTACTGATATTTGCCAAATTACTGGGGGCAGTTCCTGGAGCTGGTTTCTCAATCAGTTTTTTCAAATATTGTATTCCGTTTTTTTCAACGATTTCTGCGATACCATAAGCGTGTAGTTGTTCTGTTGGTTTTTTTACAAAAGTAGCTAGATTGTTTACTCCGGTTTGATTGAGATGTTCAATCATGCGGGTCGTTTCGGATGAGCCATCAGCATTGTACAAAATATCATCGCCCATCAATACAACGAAGGCTTCTTCATTTTGTAAGTATTTTTTAGCCAACTGCACGGGTATTGCGGTGCCATATTGATTGCTATCAGCTTGTTTAACAAAGTGAAATTGAGCTTTTTGATGTAAATTTTCGACTTTTTCATAAAGAAGCTGTTCTTTACCCATTTTTTTTAGGTAATTTTTCAAACGAGGGTTTTCTTGATAGTAATGTAAAACCTGATTATTATGCTCACTGATGACAAAAATAATCTCGGTAATGCCGGCTTTAATCAAGTCGTCAACCACATAATCAACAACTGGTCGATCTATGACAGGCAACATTTCTTTTTGAATAGTTTTGCTGATTGGCAAAAAGCGAGTGCCAAACCCAGCATTGGCAATGATGGCTTTTTTGATGTTCATATTGATTCCTTAATAGATAAGATTGTATGAGAATTAACCAGGCTTGTCCAGAGAAATTAAACAAAATTAACCGTAGATGACAAAAAAAGCTACTAAACCAAATATTAGAACAGTACTGAGCAAAGCTTTATCATTCAAAAGCACTTTTTCTGGTGATTCACCTTGATTTTCTTCATAAACTAATTGTAAATAACGCATCACTCCAAAAATGACAAATGGCAAAGTAAGCATTAGTAGTTTCTGTGATTGTAGAGTTCTGGGTAACAAGACATATAAAGAAGGAAAGCGTAGGGAAGCCGATTCAATATAGTCTGTTTCATGTTGAAAAGAAAACAAGGCATAAGTCAGCCAAGTAGCATTGGCAAACATGCCGGTGTATTGATCTAATAAACGCTGAGAGTAGTTTTTCAAGGTTTTACGAGCAAAATCTACTTCACGATTTTGCAATAAAGTACGCTCGCTTTGACGTTTGCCTACAGCCAAGAAGAGTGAGGCGGAAACTACGGTGAGCAAAAACCAAACACTCATGTGTAAATTGACCACTACTGCTCCAGCATAGATTCGAATTAAAAAGCCCAAAGCAATAGAAATGACATCAAAAATAGACGCATGTTTAATTTTGGTAGCATAAAGTAATTGCAGTCCCAAATAAGTCAGCAACAGAATGCGGAAAAAAAATGGTAAAGCTAAAGAAAGAATAAAAACCACTAATAATCCCAAGCCAGATGTAATTAGAGCAGTATTGACAGGCAACTCTCCAGAAGCAATGGGTCGTCTTTTTTTAAAAGGATGTTTGGCATCTTCTTTGATGTCCATTACGTCATTAATAAGGTAAATGCTAGAGGTGAGTAGAGAAAAAATAATGGCAGCAAAAGTAACGATTACAAAATAAGGCAAGCCATCCACGGGATCATAAAATAAAAATCCGGAAAAAAACAGCGCAGCATAAAGCGCAATATTTTTAATCCATTGGCGTGGTCTGGCAGATTTCAAAATTAAAAATAGAGTATGAAACCACATTATTCTGATTTGTAAAGCAAATTGGCTGACTCTACAAGAGTGAATTTATTTCTTTTTGAGAGAGTATGTTTTAGCCCAGATTAAAAACCAAAAAACAAACAATACCACTAAACCAAAAACAATAATTTTTCCGGTAGTTCCCAAAAATAAAGAAATAATACCCAATAGCAAACTAACCAACCAATAAAAAATTGCGATACGGCGTTTACCCCAACCCAGCAAATCCATTAATTTGTGATGTAGGTGACCTCGATCACCCCAAAGAGGAGATTTGCCGGCCAGAATTCTTCTAGTAATAGTGAAGATACCATCGGCAGTGGGCAGAGCGAGTACCATCAGGGTAGCCGCCACTTTGGCTCCGGATAAAATAGCCAAAACGCTCAAGAAAAACCCCGCTAAAGAGCCAGCTCCATAACCAGGCATCATTTTTTGTGGATACCAGTTCCAAACCAATAATCCCAAATAAGCACCAGCCACAATAAAACTGAGATGAGCTGTATTGAAGGTAGTGGGATCATCTTGAAAACGCAGGGATAAAAGTCCAATAAAAATAGCTGCAATACTTACGAATCCCGGTAACTGGCCATCAACACCTTTTGACCAATTGAGAATATTCATGTTCCAATTGATAAAGAAGATAGCAAATAAGCTAGACAATACCCAAATGGCGTGAGTTTGACCAAAAACCATGATTTCCCAAATCGGAAAATTTAGATGAATGACTCCGGAACCGAAAGGATTACTAATGTAAGCAATACCAATACCAGCAGTAACCACGATTAAACTTGCCAGCAAACCAGTACCCAACCGAATTGCGGGATGAATATCTTTAATGTCATCAATTACCCCAACTAGAGTTAAAAGACCAGCTCCAAACAAAATAGCCACCAAATAACTATCAATTTGCAAAAAAACTAAACTAGTCAATAAGATACTTAGGAAAACCACGATTCCACCTCCACGAGGCACTGGAAGATGATGAGTTTTCTTAAGATGAGGTTCTTTTTGCGGATCGTCTAGCCAATTATGTTTGGTGTACCAGCGAATAACAAACGGAGCACAACCGGCAGCAATCAGTCCGCTAATAGCGAGCATCAAAATTCTCATGTAACTAGTAAAATAACTCTTACCAATAACAACCCGATAATAATAATTATACCCACTGTAGTCCAACTAAAGATTTGTTTGATTGTTTCATCTAGATTGCTCATGATTTTTATGAGTGAAAAATGCCCCAAAGTAATCAACCAAGCCAGCAGGGGGAAAAAGAAAATCCAGGCTTTATGAACAAATTGTTTTTCTGGTTGAGCCAATGTATAGAATAGGGGAATAACCGGTTGTAAAAAAGAAAAGAAAATACCGGTGATGGCAGTGAGTAAAATAGTTAGTAAAAAAGCAGTTCTAAATGTTCTAATTTCTGGGTTGGTGCGAGAAGACAATGATGTTTGCTGATCTATCGAAGAAATCTGCATGAGGTTTATTATAGTCTATCGTGGGTTTTCTTGAAGCAGGTAGAGTGTCATATATTCATATTGGTTATTGGGATAGTAATGAAGATCCAAAAAGCGCTGTAATTCAGGAAATTTATCTGGTTCATTATCCATGACAACGATTAATTTTGGCATTTCTCTTTTAATTTGTTCCAAAGTATTTAAATGATCTTGAAAATCCTTGATGTGAAAAGAAACAGTAAAGCGTGAAGTGGGAGTAGTTTGAGTGAGTGCATAAAGTGCTGGGTTGGTTCCCCAAATAAAAATGCGATGACCATTCAAACCACGAATTACTTCAGCAGCTTGATAATTACCTTCGACCAAAGTATCAAAAGAATAATCATATTCATCTTGAGTAATTTGACCAGTGATTAATTTGAAAAATTTACCGTAATACTCACTTGTTAAATAGGGTTTTAAATTTAGCAAACCTGCGGCAATTAATGGCAAAATCAGCAAACCCAGAGCAGAAAGAATCATGGTTTTGCGCATTCCTACTCTGAATGATTGCCATAGTTCTATAAGCAGTAATGAAAAAGCTGGCACCAACTGAATAAAGTAGTGAGGATAAGGACGATTGGATAGTAAGACAGCAAACAAACTCAAGGCAAACCAGCCAGCGATAAATTGAAAACGTGGAGTGTATTTTTTCCAAAAACTCAAACCCAGCAAAATGCTACTCAAAATCAAAGTTTTTCCCGGTAAAGTAAATAAAAACTCCAATAAAGGATTGGTAAGTTGCGGTTGCCAGCTACTGGCATAACGGAAGTTATAAAGCAGACCGTAACTTAGGTAATCTTGACCAGATCCCTGAGAAACAAAATAAATAATGGACAAACCGATGGGAAACAGTAAGCCTAAGAATAACCAACCGGACTTGACCAAAAACTGCCAAACTGCCTTTAAATTTTTTTGCCAATCATTTTTTTGCACAGTCAAGACAGCTGCTAGGGAAAACCAGCCCAATAATAAACTTACTCCAAAATCCAATAATCCCGGTACTTTGGTTAGCACCCCCAGCCCAAAGAAAAATCCAGAGGCAACTAATAATAAAATTTCTTTTGGTACCGTTGCCAAAGCCTGCTGCGATCTACCGCTCAAAAAATTTTGCCAAAGTGCAGTTTTGGCAATGAACCAGAATCCTGTCAGGACAAAACCCAACACAAACAGTTCTCCATTGGGAATATGACCCTCCAACCAAGGGAGAGTAGTTAATAAAACAAAGATTAAGGCACTGATGAAGGCAAGTTTGGTTTTTTTAAATAAAGCTTTGGCTAGCAAGAAAAAAAGAATGGCAGTAACCATCATCCAACCTAGATTTAAAAGTCGAAAACTAAATTGATTGGGGACCATAGCTAGATAATAAATTAAAGGAGTCTTATGATCGATAATATCGGTATAAAGCCTTAACCCTTGGCGCAGACCCGTACCAATCGTCAAATAAATAGCCTCATCCCCGTACCAGTAGGGTTCAAAAAAATTGGGAATACGCAATAATACAGTGACCAATAGTAAAATTAAGGCCTCTTTATACTCATCACATTTTTGATCAATTTTCTTTAGGAATTTGTGCACAACATCAGTGTACACACATTTTAGGGTAGCACTCAAGATGGGAAACTCAAACTTTTTCGGTGACTTTGTATTCTATGTATTTACCCAACATCAATCTAGTGTGAGCATCAATTCCAGGTAGAGCCGAGAAAAAGAAACCCACTACAGGTAAAAGTACAAACTCCAAAGGTTGAAGAACATAAGAAAGTAGTTTGCGTTTATTGGGTCTGGGAGGACGATTGATGGCATCCAAGACAAAAATAGCAATGAATGAAACCAAGGATAAAGTCAGAAGAGTGGAAGTTACTTGAGGTAAGGTTTTGCCGATAATAGTTCGGCTAAACTCATCGTTGAGCAGAGGAGGTAAAATAGCAGAAACCGTAATAGCAAACCAATTGACTGGCCACAAAAAATGATCCTCGATAACTTTCAGGACTCTCAGAAATTTATTCCAAAAAGGAGCGTCGTTCAAAACAAATTGGCGAATGATATAAGCATCATCGCTCACTCCCCAAGCCCAACGCTTCAATTGTTCGTATTGATTAAACATAGTTTTCCAAAAACCATGAGCCTGAGCTGCGTCGGCATAAACAGGTAAAAAGATGGGGTTAACCTGAAAATCTCCGTGTTTGGCAAAATAAGATTTGAAAAATAAACGATAATCTTCTGGAATAACATCAGTATCCCAGTAACCTATTTCATCAACGTGTTTCAGAGAAGTGGAGTAGCTGGAAAAATTGATCAAGCGATCACGGCGCATCAGGATATACATTTGAGTTACAGAAAAAATAGAAGACATTACTCTGACTGGTGAAGGTACTTCCCAAATATTATTGTAAAAAGCAATCCCTCCCTGCCAAATTTTATTGTAAGGTTTCTCAACGGTCAAAAATTCATAAGTCAAGTTTGCAAAGTAATGAGAATGGAATTTGGCATCAGCGTCCTCGCTAGTAATAGTAACATTTTCAATAGGGATTTTACATTGATCTACCAATATTTTTTTGGCTTCTTTGGCTCCCCATGAAGTATTGGCTGATTTGCCCTTTACTTCTCCTTCAATATCCGGGTGAAAAGTAGACCACAAGTGGCCAAATTTTTTAGCAAATTTTTGAGTCAATTTTTTGGCTTTATCTCTGGCAACTTTACCCTCACGATCTTCAAAAGAAAGCATGACGTGCAGATTCTCAATGGGATATGATTGGTTCACTAATGCTGCCAAAGTTCTCTCTAAAGTAGTGAGTGGTTCCTGATAAGTAGGAATAACAATAATATGATGAATCTTATTCCATTTTTGAGGAAAGTTTTTCTTTAGGTCGGCAATCCAATCGAATTTAGAAGAAGCCTTGATTTTAAAATGAGCAGCAACAGACAAAACTGCCACCATCAGTGAACGATAAAACCAATAAACGGAAAAAGTAATCACGTAGTAAGCCACAATATTGGGCACAACAAATGAGCCCCAAATCGGAAATAAAATCAGCGACCAGGAAAATACTCCAGGCAAGATTTCCAAAGCTCGTTGGGTGCGGACAGGATGACGTTGAAAATACCGGCGAATCATGGCAGGGGTATTGTACCTTGTTGGAAAGTTTATTTCACGAAATCATGTTTGAAAAACTTTTGGGTGTTTTGAAAAATTTGATCAAGGTCTAAATTAAGCTGTTGTTCTACAAACTCGGCCGTTTGCCGAATCATCCAAGGTTCACAAACTTTCCCTCGATGATTTTGTGGTGGCAAAAATGGGGCATCGGTCTCGATTAGTAGTCGGTCGGCCGGCGCACCTTTAATTAAATCTCGAATGTCTTGAGCTTTTGGATAAGTAATGTTGGCATCAAAGCCGAGATAGGCACCCAGTTCTATCGCTTCTTTAATATAATCTTTTGATCCAGAAGCACAATGTAGTACAAAAGGTTGATTATCAGTGAGCTCATCTTTGAGAATGGCCAAAGTTTCTTGATAAGCTCGCTCGGTTTTATCTCTGACATGAATAATTAGAGGTAATTTAGTTTGCTGTGCAAACTTGATTTGCCAACGAAAAACTTCTTTTTGTTGTTGAATAATTTCTTCAAATTCTTCACTACTCCGATCAAGTCTAAAAAAATCCAGACCGGTTTCACCTATGGCGTGAATTTCTTTTTGTTGCCAAATGATTGCTGCTTGATCAAGTTGCTTTAGAGTTGTTTCGTGAGCATGAATGGGGTGTACACCCACGGTCGCCAATAAATTTGGCTCACTTTGAGCAATTTTTATAGCCAAATCAGAAGTCTCAATCATTGTGCCAACTACTACGGCACCCACCACTCCTTTAGCTTGTGCATTTTGCCAGTGATCCTGCCAGCTCATTTGTAGTAATGGATCATCATCTTTTAAATCAAAAATAAAGCGCTGACCTGAAAAAAGAGGCTCCATGTTGTAATGGCAATGAGTATCAATGATCAGCATAATTAATTTTCCAAACGAGGAAAGAGTGGTTGGAGTGATACGATTTTTTCTTGACCAAAATGATGAGCGATAAATTCTGCAGTTTTTGGCATGAAAGGAGTGAGCATCTTGCTGATGACCAAAATTGTTTTAATTGCTTCATCGAGGATTGGTTGGGCTTGGTCGGTTGTTAGTTGCCAGGGTTTTGTTTCAGCCAGATCTTCATCAAGTTCTGTCATCATCGTTTGGCACTGACTGAGTGCTTCTGCCAATTGAAAATCATCCATTTTAACCAAATATTCAGTTGGTAAACTCGATTCTTGTAGTTGATGGGTAAAATCATTTTTTTCGCATAATTTTGCCACTCTGGAACATAAATTACCCAAGCCATTGGCCAAGTTTGCTGTATAAACAACATCAAGTTTTTCCCAGGTAACATCGATATCCTTATCAAAGGGTCCTAGATTCATTAATAAATAACGAGTAGCATCAACTCCATAACGCTCAACCATCTCAGTTGGTGAAATAACATTGCCCAAAGATTTGCTCATTTTTTGACCAGCGATACTGATGAAACCATTGATGAGAATTTGTTTGGCGGTTGGTAGACCGGCAGCCATCAACATTGCTTGCCACATGGCTGATTGTTGTCTGAGATTATCTTTGCCAGCCAGTTGAATGCCTGGCCAAAACAAAGCATATTCACCAGTTTCACTTTCATCAGGCCAGCCCAAAGTAGAAATATAATTGATCAAGGCATCAAACCAAACATACATCACGTGAGCTTCATCTCCTGGTACGGAAATACCCCAGGGCATTTTGTTTTTGAGTCTAGAAATACTGAAATCTTGCAGGCCTCCTTTGACAAAAGCAGTGATTTCTTTCATTTTACTTTCAGGTTTGACAAACTCGGGATTGTTTTGATAAAGACTTAATAATTTTGTTTGGAACTCAGAAAATTTAAAAAAATAATTTTCTTCTTCACGCAGTTCTAGTTCTTGATGTGGATGGAGTGAACAGTGTCCATCAATCAGCTCCGACTCAGTTTTTTCCAACTCACAGCCGATGCAATATTTGGTTTTGTAATTTTTTTTATAAATATAACCCCGCTCATCACAGCGACGCCAAAATTCTTGAGTAGCTTCTTGATGATGTTTGGCAGTGGTGCGTAAAAAATGAGTGTAACTTAGGTTGAGTAAGATTTTTAAATCTTCAAACTTGGCAGCATATTCATCGGCATAAGCTTGGGGATCTTGATCAAGTTTTTGGGCTTCTTGATAAATTTTTTGACCATGTTCATCAGTGCCGGTATTAAAAATAACTTGCTTGCTGAGTAGCTCGCGTTGATAGCGAGCGATCACATCTCCTGCCACGATTTCTAGAGCAAAACCAATGTGTGGAGCAGCATTGACATAAGGCAAAGTGGTGGTGAGATAAAAATTTTGGTCAGTCACATCAAGTATTATAGGTGGTTTTTTGTTATTCTGAAACTGCAACTTAGAATTAACTACGACTTGGAATCAATAGCAACTTAAGTCCGGCGCTTTTTCCACAATATTCTCAATCCATAGCCAATGACTCCCATTAGCAGAGCACTTCCCCAAGCCCATAAATCCAAATTAAAATCTTGTAATTTGAGAAATAAAAGCCACTGAATGACGATTGTAATCAAAATCCCCCAACGTTTGCTCAGGGTAATGAAAGTGAAGAAAAAGAAATTGGCTGGTAGCAGTAATGCGTGAAAAGGCAGGTAGCTGTTGGGAAAGATGAGGTTGCTTATTTTACCTGGTCGAATCTTGGTTACTAACCAAAAAACAGCAATATAAAACAATAAAGCCAAGATTAATAATGGCACAAATCGCCAGCGATTGGTGGTTACTCGCCGTAATTCTTTAGCATTTTCCCGCAATTGTTTTTTTGGTTGAGTAAAAATTTGTCTAGTTTGATCTTGAGATGAAGGCTTGAGACGAGAGCGGGCTTTTTGTTTATTTGGCATGGTATTGACTTGCTCGTGTGCGTTATACTCCAGTAGTATATGTCACTTGGAACTATTTTGTTAATTCTAGTAGTAATTGCCGGGTTTACTTGGTTGTATTTTGGTTTACGTCAATTATTACTGCAAAAACCAGATGAAAGCGATCTGGAAGGATTGGTAAATAAGGTTTTCGGCATGAGCGTGCCCAAAATTGCAGCTCAAAGTAAAGAGATTCTGAGTGGTGAAAAAGAGGCAATCAAGGTTGATTTGGAAAACAAACAGCGAGCCATTGAAAAACTGGTTACCAATTTGCAACAAGACTTACAAGAACGACAAAAAGAAATTCGCAGTCTAGAACAAGACAGGGTCCGGAAATTTTCAGAAATTACCACCACGCTTTCCGAACATCGTAAACTAACTGAAGAGCTGAAAACCTCCACCCAACAGTTATCCAAAGTGTTATCAGATAATCAAAAACGAGGAGCTTGGGGTGAGCGCATCATCGAGGATTTATTACAATCAGGTGGTTTGGTGGAAGGCGTGCATTATGTGCGTCAAACCAAACAAGCCAACTCTACTTTGAAACCGGATATTACTTTGTTATTACCAGAGAATCGCAATATTCCTGTAGATGTCAAATTTCCTTATCAAGCCATTCAAAAAATCAGTGCTGCTCAATCAACCAAAGAAAAACAGGAATATGCCAAAGAATTTAAAGTTGATGTAAAGGCAAAAATTGATAAAGTATCAGAATATATTGATCCAGCGTCTGATACTTTGGATTATGCCATTTTATTTGTTCCCAATGAAATGATTTTTTCTTTCATCAATCAGAGTTATCCAGAATTAATTGATTATGCCATTGAAAAACGAGTAATCATTGTTTCACCTTTTACTTTTTTGATTGTTGCTAGTACGGTGCGGGAAAGCTATCGCAATTTCATGATTGGCGGCAAACTCAAGCGAGTGGTGAAATATATTGATGAATTTGTGGGTGAATGGGGAAAGTTCAGGGATGAGTTTGAGAAGTTTGGCAGGTCTATAGATACTTTGCGCACTGGATATGAAAAAATTACTTCCACTAGAACTAAACAACTAGAGCGCAAGATCGAGAAAATCGATAATTATAGACAAGGCTCCGGAGATTTTTTAAGCGATAAAAAATCAAAAAAATTAATTTCTTAAGTGAGTGTCAAAAAAACTCAGATCACGCTGAACAACGGTGTTCCAGTCTGGTTGTAGATTATGATCTGCTCTGGGATAAGTAAAATAAGTGAGATCAGTTGCCGACAGTTCAATGTCTTTTGAAACTGCTCGGCGTTTATTTTCTGTTTCTACTTTATCTACAAACTCATCAGACCAAGTTTGAGGAGCGGCTTCATCGACTGCTCCGTGATGAATTTGAATAAAACCAGTGAGTCGATTGAGGTATTGGGTGAGACTAAACTCACGTGCATCATAATCTTGTTCAAATAATGCTACCCAGGCTCTAGCTTCACGACCCTCATCTTCGTTTTCATCACTATAGAACAAAACTGAATAAGGAAAAGGCGAGGTAACAGGGGCCCAAAGAGTGGTGGGAATTGGTTCGCCCAAGATTTCCAAAAGAGTTAGTGCAACTTGACCGCCATTACTGTGGGCCCAGATCCCTAGATTTTGTGCATCTAGTAAAACGGTGTGATCAGATAGTAAAGAAGGGCGAAGAGTAGGATTGGCCTTAATAGAGTTGATTAATTCAATCACATTGATGGGCTTGATAAAACGAGCTTCCCAGACGTCTACTGGTTCTGGATCGCTCTCACCAAATCCCAAAAAATCCGGTGCCAAGGTCACATATCCGTTTTCTGCCAGTATGGCTGCGACGTTTTTGGTGCCTATACCGGTTTGATAGGTTTCTACAGGAACATAACCTCTGAGCATAATAATGACCGGAGTAGGAGTGGTTTGATCTGCGGTTGGTGCAAGTAATGGCTTGGGAATATTTAATTGGCCAGTGATTTTACGATTGGTGGATTGATAGGTAAATAAAAAACTGGTAATTTTGTCAGTTTCTTCCAGTACTTTTTCTACAGTAATGTTGCTGGGGGTATAGCGACGTTTGGCCAAATTTGCGATGGTGTATTGTTGATAAGGTCGTTTGGGTTCCAGCTCAATAGTGCCGAAAGGAGACAAAAGGGCAGCATCTTTTCCCAAATCCAAAAAATGTCCCAAATAGAAACCAGCCAAAAAAATTATTGCTACCAAAAAACCAGTAAATAAATATTTGCTAAAACTCACGAGCACATTGTAACCGAAAACCAAACTTTATTCTTTAAATAAGAATCTCAAGTCAGAAAAATAGTGATTTTCAGCTATAATAATGAATATGACACAACGCACTCTCATTATAGAAACCTTAAATAAAGCTGGTAAATCAGTTATTTTAAAAGGATGGGTGGATACCAAACGTGACCACGGCAAGATTACTTTTATTGATTTGCGAGATCGTACGGGCAAGATTCAGTGTGTGGGAATAGGTCAGATGAGTGAGCTGACCATAGAATCAGTAGTGGAAATCGAGGGTTTGGTAAAAGAGCGTCCGGCAAATTTGGTCAATCCCCATCAATTGACTGGTTCGATAGAGATTGAAGTCAAAAATTATCAAATACTAAATAAAGCAGTCGAGCTACCTATTACTCTTGATACTGATGGTCGCGAGATTGGTGAAGAACCGCGTTTAAAACACCGTTATTTGGATCTTCGCCGAGAAAGAATGCAAAGAATCATGCGTTTGCGCTCTCAATTTCTTAGAGAAATTCGTGAAGCTTTATACAAAAGTGATTTTGTGGAGATTGAGACGCCGATGTTGACCAAATCTACCAAAGAGGGAGCCAGAGATTTTCTAGTTCCTTCTCGTTTTCAACCAGGTAAATTTTATGCTCTACCTCAAAGTCCCCAACAATACAAACAATTACTGATGACAGCTGGTTTTGAGCGTTATTTTCAAGTGGCACGCTGTATTCGCGATGAAGATCTGCGAGCTGATCGTGGTTTTGAGTTTACTCAGTTGGATTTGGAAATGAGTTTTGTAGATCGGCAAGCTGTGATGAATGAAATAGAAATGGTTGTCAAGCAAGCAGTCAAAACCGTAGGTGGCAAACTTCAGCAAGAACAATTTCCAGTAGTTACTTACCAAGAAGCTATGGATAAATATGGTGAGGACCGTTTTGATTTACGGACAGAAGAGGAAAAAGAGAATGGGACGCTAGCTTTTGCTTGGGTAGTTGATTTTCCATTTTTCAAAAAAGTAGATAAAAAAGATGTAGCAGAGACTCGCGATAGTAAAAGCGGGTGGACCTTTACTCATAATCCCTTTAGTGCTCCTTTGCCAGAATATGAAACTGATCACCTGGCTGGTAAAAATACTGACAAGATTTTGACTACCCAATACGATCTGGTTTGCAATGGTTATGAAGTGGGTGGAGGCAGTATTCGTGCTCATACCCCAGAAGCCTTACAAGCGACTTTCAAGACTATGGGTTATTCTGCAGAAGAAATTGAATCAGGAGTGGGTCATATGCTCAAGGCTTTTGCAGTAGGCACTCCTCCCCATGGCGGAATTGCTCTTGGTTTAGATCGCTTGGTAATGCTTTTGGCAGGAGAGACCTCACTCAAAGAAACTATTGCTTTTCCTATGACTTCCACTGGTCGAACTGCAGTCATGGATGCTCCAAATGAGGCCTCTGATGAGCAATTGACGGAACTGGGAATTAAAATAGTTGGATCTTCAAAAAAACAATCGCACTAGAGCATTTTCTATAAACATCCTACAATAAACCTTGTGAGAAATTTCGGTAAATGGTATTTAGCAATAGTATTGATAGCAATAACTCTGGTTTCCTGGGTATTGATCGATACTAAATTGATTTGGCATCCTGCTGATTATCAAACTGTGGCTTTATTGCCGTCGGTGTTGGCTCCTGTTTTGGAGGCAACTAATTCAGCTCAAGCTTTATTGACAAAAGCTGAACTTGAGAAGAATCTTACCGCCCAAGCCTATCTGGTTATTGATTTAGAATCACAAGCAATTTTGTTGCAAAAAAATACAGAGCAACGTTTACCTCCAGCTTCTACTACCAAATTAATGACTGCTCTGACTGTTCTTGATCAATATGATTTAAATGAAGTAGTGAAGGTGTCGAGTGCTGCAGTTTTGGAAAACAATGGGGGAGGTTTATTTCCTGATGAAAAATTGACGGTGAGAGATTTATTGGTTAGTTTATTGATCAGTAGTGCCAACGACTCAGCTTTTGCTTTGGCCGAGCATCATCCTGGTGGTCAAGCAGAATTTATAAGACTGATGAATCAGCAAGCCAAAAATTTACGTTTATATGATACTTTTTTTGGCAATCCAGCTGGTTATGACGAACCCATCAATCTAACTACAGCTCGCGATCTTTGGCTTTTATCTTGGGCAGCTTTTCAAGAACCGATGCTATTGGAATGGCTTAGTTTAGAGAATGCAATTATTTATGATGTCGAAAAAAGTACTCGTCATTTTTTATTTACGACCAATGAATTACTAGGTCATGATTCTAGAATTTTGGCAGGCAAGACCGGCACCACAAAATTGGCTCATGAGGTTTTGGTGAGTTTGGCTGATCATCAAGGCCATTTATTATTGCTGGTGGTGATGGGTAGTGCCGATCGTTATGCCGACACGCAAATAATGTTAAATTGGTTGACTAATAACTTAAGCTGGGAAAGTTTCTAAGATTTATAGATCTTGAATCATGATCTTGGTACTCCCCAGCTCGACAGAAACCAGCTAAAATAGTGATATGGCTACCAGATCATCAAACTCTACAAACACAGGTTCTTTAACGATGGCCACTCGTTTGGGTAGAAAGGCTGTTAAGTACGGAATTATTGCTTTGGTAGTAATGATTGTTGGCAGAATGTTATTGACGGCAGCCGTAGAATTTTGGCGATCTATCAATCCACCTCCACCCCCGCCTCCCACTGTTGGTTTTGGTCTGTTACCCAAATTGCTTTTTCCTACACAAACAGATAAAGAAAAACCAAAAAGTTTCAAGCTGGAAACCGGTTTGGGCAATCGGCTACCAGAACTCAAAGAGGATCGTGCCAAAGTATTTTTAAGCCCCAAAGTCATCCCCAATTTATTGGCTGATCAGGAAGTTAAACAGATAGCAGCCGGCCTTGGATTTATTTTTGAACCAGAATTATTAACCTCTCGTCTTTATCGTTGGACAAAAACTGGCACTCTGGATTCTAGTCTAGAGATTGATTTACAAACCAAAAACTTTTTATTGGAAACTAATTACTTAACCAAACCCGAATTGGTAACAAACGCCAGCAGACTACCTGAAGAATTTGAGGCAGTAAGAAGAGTCAAGGCCTTTCTGGATAGAGTTGATTTATTACCTGTAGACGTAGCCACCAACGCTGGCGAGGTAATTTTTCTAAAATCATTGGGAAATAAATTGGAAAAAGCTTTTTCTCTGTCAGATGCTGATTTTTTACAAATTAATTTGGATCGCACGCCCATCGATGGTGTGGAGATGTATAGTCCAGAGCCAGACAAAGGAGTGATTACCGCAATTTTATCTGGAGTTTTATCTGGTCAAGAAAGCATCGTGAGACTGGAGAATCATTATCGACCCATAGATTATACTCAAGTAGAAACTTATCCACTGCGTTCAGCCAAATCTGCCTGGCAAATTTTACAGACAGGAGAAGGTTTTATTGCTCGCAGTGTTGGTGAAGAAGTGGTGGTGCGCAAAGTTACTCTGGGTTACTATGAGGACTGGTTCAATGAACAAGCCTACCTACAGCCAATCTATGTTTTTAGTGGAGATAATGATTTTGTTGGCTATGTACAAGCAATTGATCCTCAATACATTAGTCAATAGAAAATAATATGAAAAATTCTTCCCCAGCGGTTGTACGTACCAGAATGGCTCCCAGTCCCACGGGAGAAATGCACGTGGGTAGCATGGCCATGTTGTTAAAAAATTATGCTTGGGCCAAAAAAAATCATGGCCAGTTTGTTTTACGTATCGAAGATACCGATAAGGTGAGAGAAATAGCAGGAGCTGTCAAGGAAATTCAGCAAGTAATTCGAGATTATGGTTTAGATTGGGATGAAGGTCCAGAAAAGGGTGGTCCCCATGCTCCCTATATTCAATCTCAGCGTTTGGAAACTTACCGAGAACATGCGGAGAAATTGGTTGAACTGGACAAAGCCTATTATTGTTTTTGCACCAAAGAACGATTGGAACAAATAAAAGCGGAGCAAAAAAATAATAAACAACCACCCAAATATGATAAGCATTGTCGTAATTTATCTAGAGAAGAAGCCTTGACTCGCAAAAATGCTGGCGAGGCTTGCGTAATCAGATTGAAGGTGCCGGAGAATCAACCCGTGATCGTCAATGATTTGTTGCGTGGAGAAATCAAGATTGATTCTAGTGAGGTTGATGATCAAGTATTAATGAAATCAGATGGTTATCCTACTTATCATTTGGGAGTAGTGGTAGACGATCATTTGATGAACATCACTCATATTTTACGAGGAGAAGAATGGATTAGTTCAGCTCCCAAACACGTTTTGCTTTATGAGGCTTTTGGTTGGGAAAAACCTGTTTTTGCTCATATACCAGTCTTTTTAAATCCTGATGGCAAAGGAAAAATGAGCAAACGCAAGGGAACTGTTTCGGCTCGTTCTTTTTTGGAGAAAGGTTATTTACCAGAAGCCATGCTCAACTTTTTCATGATCCTGGGTTGGGCTCGTGAAGATCAAAGAGAGATAATGAATCTTGCTGAGTATATTCAAGAATTTGATCCCAGTGAAGTGAGTCTCAAATCAGTTGTGTTTGATTTGCAAAAACTAAATTGGTTAAATGGTGTTTATATTCGCCAGTTATCAATAGATGAATTGGAACGACGCTTAGAACCATTCCTGCCAAAAGATTTTCCTAGAGAAAAATCAACGGCAATTTTACCCTTGGTGATGGAACGATTGGTAACTTTGGCAGATGTTGAAGAACTGACTGAGTTTTTTTATCGACCTATCAAACTAGATTTACAGCTTTTATTGAAAAAAGCTGATGCTTTATTGGTTAGCAATCAGCTTATGGCAGTGATCAAAAAATTGACGGATGGGAGCTGGAGTGTCACAGAAATAGAAAAACAATTGAGAACTCTGCAAGCAGAACATGATTGGCATAAAGGTCAATTTTTTATGATGTTGCGTTTGACAGTAACCGGCAAGAAAGCCACTCCACCGTTATTTGAGACAATGGCGGTTTTGGGTAAAGACTTGGTTTCAGAGCGATTAAATGATGCTTTATCAGCAATTAATGATTTGTAATAAAAATTGATGGGACTGTGTAGATAAACAATTATGAGTACCAAAATTAATCATTCTGCTCGTGTAAGAAAAGCTTTTTTGGATAGAATCCGGAGCTTGAATTTGCGTACCACCTCACAGCAGTTACTGGCAGCTCTTTCATTATCTGGACAAATTGCCATGCATCAACCCAATATGCAAGGAGAAATTCCTCAAGTGAGGGCGGTTGAACAAATGAAAAAAGAAGCGGAGCTAACTTCTCAAGTAACTCAAGAAGAACATCAAGAAGTCATAGCCAAAATGACTGGTTTTGCCAATCGCGCCCCTGGACATTTAGCCAAAGAAGAAGAACTTTATTTGGAACAACAATTGGTAGATATGCTGCAATTTGAAGTGACGGCCGAACTAGACGGCCATCGTCTCAATCATAGTATCGGGGTAATGGGTGGTGAGCAACATTTAATGCGTTTTCCCGGTGACAGCATTACTCAACATGATGCCTATCAAGAAGCTGGCATGGCTCCCAACCGAGGTGCATTTGGTTGGTTTACTGAAAGTGGCCAATTAACACCAGAAACTATTTTGCGAGAAAAATATTATTTTGCTGTGCAAACAATGTATTTACCAGATTGGAACGAAAATTATCAAACTCTAAAACCTTGGTATAAATTTCGTAAAATGATTGTTATCAATCCAGCCGAAGAATTGGCTGTAGTGGGTGTGGTGGGAGATGCTGGTCCAGCTCAATGGGTAAAAAAACAGTTTGGTGGATCTCCAGAAGTTATCCGTGAAGGAAAAATTTGGAGCCCCAAAACTCATGGCAGGATTTTATTGTTTTTTGTAGATGATCCAGAGGACAAAATACCTTTGGGTCCGATTGATTTGAGTTGGGGAGCTGAGAGAAGTTTTTCGGTTGTTGGAACTGATGTTGGTGATGAAACTGTTGAGGAGCAGGACTTATGATCACGATCAATTTATTTATCGGTTCTCGTTATCCCATAGACAGACAGAAATTGCGCCAATCTGCGCAACAAATATTGGAAAAAAAAGGTATCAATCATGCCCAATTGGATATTTTAGTAGTTGGTAAAAGAAAAATACAGACACTCAATGAGCAAAAACTCAAACATCAAGGTCCCACAGACGTACTATCTTTTCCTCATCACGATAAAGGACAATTGCAAGAAGTGCCTTTGCCTGCAGAAGTCCCCCCTCATTTGGGAGATATTGTGATAAGCTTTCCTGAAGCAGTGAGAATGGCTCGTAGATTTGGTAAACGAGTAGATGATCAGTTGTGTTTTTATCTTGAACATGGCTTAATGCATCTGCTGGGTTATCATCACGAATAAGCTATTTTGGCTATCAATTATTAACCTAATCTAGTAAATTATTATTATGGCTTGGCAAAGAAAACATCGTCCCAAATTAGTGGCACAACTGCATTTGACCAACATCAAGCAGTCCTTACAGCAGATGATGGAACAAGGGAAATTTCCTCAAGTTTTGCTTTTCGCAGGTCCCAAAGGTACGGGCAAAACATCAGCTTCTAGAATCATTGGCAATTTACTCAATGATCCCAAAAATGCTCAATTGGTCGATGAAGTTTTTTTCAATAAACCCGGAGCCAAACTCAAAAAATTTCAAGAACCAGATATAGATTCCGAGTTTGCTCGTCGTATTTATGAGGGTAATTCCTATGTTGTTCAAGAGATGGATGCAGCTTCTTACCGAGGGATTGATGATGTGCGAGCGCTCAAAGAACGAGTGATGTTGCCACCTCAGGAAGGGAAAATAGCAGTTTATATTTTGGATGAGGCCCACATGTTTACGACAGAAGCCTTCAATGCGCTCTTAAAATTATTAGAAGAGCCACCAGCTCATGCGGTGTTTATTTTGGCTACTACGGAATTGCACAAAATTCCGGCCACCATTGCTTCTAGAAGTACCAAGCTTGATTTTCGTAAGGCTACCAGTGAGGAAATGCTGGCTGCTCTGGAATTTGTAGCCAAAGCAGAAAAATTAAAATATGAGCAAGAAGCTTTGGCAGAAATTGCCAAAAGAGCTGATGGCAGTTTTCGCGATGCAGTCAAGTTATTGGAGTTGGTAGCTCAAAGTGGTGGTGTTTCCAGTGAAATAGTCAATCTCACTTTAGGTCACAGTGCCCAACAAAAAATCGATCAACTATTGGCAGCCGTTTTACAAAAGGATGCTCCAGCTGTTACCAGCATTATTCATACTCTACGAGAGCAAAATGTTCAGGAAAATTATTTTTATAAAGTGCTTTTTAGCACTTTACATCAGGCTATTATTCAAGAAAGCTTGAAAGGAAAATCTGCGGATAAATTAACTGCCAAAATAGCTCGTTTTTTATTACAAGAATTATTAAAAATTAATCTTCAACAATACTCACCGATTCCTTTTTTACCGTTAGAACTAGCTTTACTAGACATTATTGAACGAGCCCAACAGAAATCAGGTCCTACTACCAAAAAAAAAATAAAAAATCCTGAAAAATTAGTTGAAGAACCAAGTCCTGCAACAATTATCAAGAATTTTCAGAAAACTGAACTGAGTTCTCCATCAGCCACACTCGTTGAAAGCAAGATTTTATCTGAAACGGTTTTACCTGTAGTAGATAAAGATTTACAAAGATTGGGCAAGGTTTTATTGGAACAATGGGAGCAGTTTTTACAAGTAGTTCAACAAAGAAATGCTACTTTGGCTGCACTTTTACGTTCTGGCAAACCAACTCTAACCGATGACGGAATTCCTCAAGTGGGAGTTTTTTATAAATTTCACCAAGAGCAGTTACAACAACAAAAATATATGAGCTTAATTCAAGACTGCGCCAAAGATGTAGTGGGAGCTTCATTGCCATTACAAGTGGCTCTGCGTCATACTCCGCAAGGAGCGGCTTTGGTGGAGGTAGAAGAAAAACAAGACAACTTAGCTGAGCTGGCAGAAGAAGTTTTGTTGTAAATAAGTAATGTAGTACAATAAGAACCTAATTTAGAAAGGAAAAGTATGGCAAATCCATTAAAAGCGCTTGGAGATTTAAATAAATTGAGAACTCAAGCCAAAAAAATGCAACAAGATTTGGCTATGGAAGAAATTCGCGTAGAAGAAGGCGATATCGTGGTAGTTATCTCTGGTGATCAGAAAATTAAACAATTTTCTGTGCAAGGAGTAACTAGTGATGAAGCAGTAGCGGTTTTGAATCAAGCAATTAAAAAATCTCAAGAATTGGCGGCTAAAAAACTACAATCCATGACCGGTGGTCTGGGAGGTATGTTTGGCGGTGGTAATTAATTTTTTTTAAATTGCTCAATAACCCCCGTTTTTTAGTCGGGGGTTTTATTTTTTATTAATTAGATTTATTAATTAAATTTTTTGGCTAAAGTTTTATTTTTTATATGTCAAAAATTTTATTTGCGACCAGAAACAGTAATAAACTGCGTGAAGCCCAAGAAATTTTGGTAGACCTTGAATTACTTTCTCCAACAGTTATTTCCGCTTTAAAAAACATTGATCCAGCAGAAACAGGTGCTACTTTTGAAGAGAATGCAAAGCTCAAAGCCCGAGCCTATGGTCGGGCAAGCGGATTGCCCGTGATTGCAGAAGACGCTGGCTTGGAAGTGGCAAGCTTGAATAATCAACCCGGTGTTCATTCAGCCAGATTTATTGCAGGAGCTGATCGGGACAGATATCTCAAAGTCCTTGATCTTTTAAAGGAACAAACTGATCGTCAGGCAAGATTTGTAGCGGTTATTTGTTGGTATGATCCTGCTAATAACGAAACAAAATTATTTCGCGGAACAGTAACAGGTCAAATTGCTCAGGAGCCACGAGGAACTAGTGGATTCGGTTATGATCCAATTTTTATTCCCAAAGGATATGATCAAACATTTGGTGAGCTTGAGGCAAATGTCAAACATCAGCTCAGTCATAGAAAGAAAGCACTATCAGCTTTTTATGATTGGTGGCAAGCCCGCTCGGTTAATTTACTAACTTGATAGTTTCTAATCCGACAAGCCTTTGGTGATTTTTGTTTTAGCTTTTGGTGCAAAATCTTGCAGTGTTTTGGTTGTGATTATTGGTTTAACAAATTTCTCAATCAAGGCTTGAGTCTCAACTACATTCAACTCTTTGAATAAAAAAGCAAATCGATCAGCCAGAGAGTCGCGCAGTTTTTTTCTTGTTTCCTCTGGTAGTTCCCAGAGTTCTTGCTTAAATCGTCCCAAGGCTTTTTTACGCAACTCATAATGAAATTGCTCTGGAGTTTGCTTTTCTTTTTGCTCATCATGATGTTGCTGATCAATGTAGTCATACATTTTTTTCAACAATTGTTTGGGAAAAGCCGGATGATCAAGTATGAGGTTTTGAAAACCAGTAGCGAGATGCACTTCTAAGGCACTAAACTTCACGAATTGATTAAAATATTGATCGGGCAGGGTAGAGGCGCCATGTTGCACTGCTCCACCAATTTTATATTTTGTTTGACAAGCCTGAGTAATATTTCTCAAGATAGTAAAGTCGACGTCGATGTTGGCTAGGCTACCATCAGCCAGCACTTTACCGCCATGACTAGTGCCGGTCTGGACACTGATTTTGCTAATTCCGGTTAATTTGCTTGGTAATTCCTTTTTAAAACCAGTCATGAAAGCAGTCAGATCAGCAACGGTGCTGTTTTTTCCACCAATATGACCGATTTCCGCTCCTACCGAGATGGTTATGCCAGTTGGTTCCAATTGACGAATTAATTGAGTGAGTTTGGCAGAATATTGATAGTTGGGAATTTGTTGTTCTGTTTCGGTGGGTTTATCCAAATCCACCAAAGTGGACATATCAATATCAATGTTATAAAAGCCAGCTTGAATAACTTCTTGAATTAATTGTTTAATGGTTTCTATTTCACCAGCTTTTGGTTGACCCATGCTACCGGCTTTGGCTTGAAAATGATCGCCCTGAATGAAAAGCGGTCCAGACCAGTTTTCACGCAAAGCTGCTGCCGTGATGACTGCCACGTATTCAAGGGGCGATTGAGCTGTATAACCCATTTCAGATCTGGCAATTTCAAAAATAATGGCTCCTACTTTATTGGTTTTGGCAGCTTGAAAAGCGGCCCGCGCCATGTCATAAGCCATGGCTCTGATATTAATGGCCGGAACGGTAAAGTTATTGGGCAATTTATCATTACCGCGGGCCAGATAGAGATCATTGATTGAGCTAGGAATAATGTTTGCCTTGACGCCTTTTTGCCAAATCGTGAAACATGCCTGTTGTTTTTCGGTATTTTTACCAAAAACGGCTTGATAGGCGAGCTGATCAATAACGTGCATAGGTTTCTTCTTTCCTTATTTATTAATTGTTATTTTTTAAGCTTTGGTTTGCCAGTGTTGTTTGGCTTCTTGATAGTCTTTTTCTTCGCTGATGTCATACCAAATACCTTGAAAAAATGAAGCGCTGAGTTGTTTTTTTTGTGCTAAATAAGGAAAAATATCCTTTTCCAAAGTAAAGTTATTTTTGGCGGGGAAAATATCAAAAATCTTGGTATCAAAAACATAAACTCCAGTATTGATGATACTAATACCGGAATCATTACTGGTATCTAGAAACTTAATGATTTTATTGCCTTGTAAAAAAACCTGGCCATACTTGAGTTCGCCCATGCGTGGCTTGACGGCCATGGTGGCCAAACTACCTTCATTGAAATGAAACTCAAATAAATTTGACAAATCTAGGGTGGTTAGAATATCGCCATAAATAACCAAAAAAGGTTTTTTATTGAGCATATTTTTGATGTTTTTTACGGCGCCACCGGTTCCCAAGGGTTTTTCTTCATAGCTATAATCAATTTTCAAACCCAATTGTTCGCCACTACCAAATAATTGTTTAATTTTTCGATTGCCTTTATTTAAACAAATAATCACTTTGGTGAGGTGGTGTTTTTTAAGAATATTAAGGGTATGGGTAAGTAAATAATTGGTATTTATTTTTTGTAAAGCTGGCGCATCACCATGCTTACCTCCCAATAGAATTACTGCTGTTTGCACACTGGGAACCAGTGATTCTTGAATGACGGTCTCAATGGCATGAGAGCGATTTTTGATAGCTTGACCATCAATGAGAGAGTCGATTTTTTTGACCAATTCTTGTGAAAGAGTGATGGTTAGGCGTGTTTTAGTTCTCATGGGAAGTTATTTTTTAAGCAATGGTTTTAAACCCGGTAATAATTTGCCACCCAATAATTCCAAAGCCGCTCCTCCAGCTGCTGATAGAAAATCAAAGCGTTTTTCAAAACCCAAGTTTTTAATGGCAGAGATAGTATCTCCTCCGCCCACTACGGTTTTGCCTTTAACTTGAGCTACGGCACTGGCAATCGCTTGAGTACCTTGAGCAAATTTCTTTTGTTCAAAAACTCCCATTGGTCCATTCCAAAAAACAGTTTTTGCTTGCAAAATGACTTCACGGAAAAGCTTCTGAGTTTTGGGGCCGATATCAACAAACATCCAGTTTTGTTTTTCTTCGGAATCATTGTCATCCGCAAGGATGATGGTTTTTTGTTTGGTGGGATGATCAAGATTATCGGTAGCGATCACATCAAAAGGATAAATGATTTTGGGTAGGGGAATATAACCGCGCAACAGCATTTTTTCAGCTTTGGTTTTACGCAATAGATTTCTAGCTATTTTTACAAAAGATATTTTTTTCTTTTTCCCACCCACTGAAGTTTCTTCCAAATAAGAGCGATAAACTTCCACGCCATCTGCCTTGAGAAAATTATTGGCCACTCCGCCACCTACCAAAACCACATTAGCGATTTCACTCAAGTTACGAATTGCTTCTACTTTATCAGAAATCTTGGCCCCGCCCACGATGGCCACAAAAGGATGTTGAGGTTTTTTAATTAATGATTCCAGATGACTGACTTCTTCGATGAGGGCAAAACCAGCTAGCGAAGGTAAATAATTGGTAACTCCCACCACGGAGGCGTGAGCTCGATGAGAAACAGCCAGACCATCATTAACAAATACTTCTGCCAGAGAAGCTAGTTGTTGCGCAAACTCGGGCGAGTTTGCTTTTTCTCCAGGATGAAAACGAGTGTTTTCCAACATTAAAATTTGTCCAGGTTCAAGATCGGCAACGGCCTTTTGAGCTTCAGGTCCGATCGAAACATTGATTTTCTTGACTGGTTGACCGAGTAATTTTTCCAAATGTTTGGCAATAGGATCTAGTTTATATTTGGCAACAAATTTACCTTCAGGACGACCTAAATGAGAGCAAATAATGATTTTAGCTTTATTTTTGAGCAGAAATTTTATGGTTGGGAGAGTAATCTGCAGACGAGTATCATCTACTATTTGATATTTTTGACCGATTTTCTGCATGGGAGTGTTGTAGTCAACCCTCAGCAAAACACGTTTATTTTTAATAAATTCGGCGCTTAGTGAACGAAGTTTCATAATTTAATTAAAAAATAAAATCAAACCTTCATTAGACGTGTTAAATAATCGTCATACTTTTATCATATAAAAATATACGAATGATGATATGGGATGTCAATCAGCAATTGTGCAAATTATTCAGCAAACTTAAGACGAGTGGCAATCAACTTTACACTCTTTGTCATTTTTGGTATTCCAGAGTAAAATACTCTTATGAAATTACCGGGCATGCAACCTCACTCAGGCGCGATCATGTTGGCGCTATATCATTTTTTGCACTTTCCTGACAAAGCCAATTTTGATATTCGTATGACTAGTCCATTTTCCAAAGTTTATCGAGTGACGCGCGAACAAGCTGCTAGAGACGTTTTGATTTTTCGTACCGGTAAGGATTGGCCTTGTTATTGTCGAGTTTACCTTAAGGAAGGTAACACTGCATTTGATCTTCATCATGATCATTCATCAGCCACAGAATCACTTCGTTTATCAGGTACTAGAATTTATTCAGGACGCCTTCATAAAGAATCTGGTTTATATGTAGAGTTTACTGGTGATTTTTGGCAACCCAAAACACTGGAATTGAAAGAAGAATATCGACTCAGCAGTGGTCTTCATGTGTCCAAGCGCTACTATGAGGTGGAAAGTGTTTGGTAGATTGATAAAGTATTAGTGGAATAATTATTAAGTTAGTTTAATTTTTTTAAGCTGTCAAACCAATTTGATAATTTGATTGAATTAGTTAGCAATAAATTAGATTAGTTATCAACTTAATTTGGTTACCAATTTATAACAAGGTGGCCAAAAGCTCTCCTGAGTAAAAAGCAATTAAAGAGGCAACTACGCCAGCCGCCGTCATTTCGAGACCGCCCCTGAGCCAATTAATGGTAGTAATTTTGGATCGTAAACTGCCTAGGATAAAAAGGACGGCGGCCACCAAAAGCAAAACCCCTTGGAAACTTACCTGAGGGAAAAAGACAATCGGAATTATTGGAATAAAACCCAGAATCATAAAGCTGACAAAAGTTACCAAACCAGAAATAAACGGCTTGGTTCTTTTAAATTTGATCTGCACTTTTTTATTAAATTGTTGTTCACTTCTTTCACCCATATAATTGCCTACGCCCATAGAAAAACCATCAGCTAACAAATTAGCTAAACCCAAAATAATGATTGTTCTAGTTGATAAATTGGCTCCAGTAGCTCCAGCCATGACGGCAAAAGTAGTAACTACTCCATCTAGGCCACCAAAAACAATATTGCGCAAGTAAATTCCTGTTTGACGATTGGACATAAATCTTAAGTTTATTTTTTTAGTTCTTTTTTGGCCCAATATTCATTCGATCGATAGAGAGATTCAAAAGTGCCGGCATCGCTCCAAAAACTCTTCAATTCTTCCCAGCCTAGAGCCTTGTCTTCGATATAAAAATTATTTACCTGGGTAATTTCCAGCTGATTGCGACCAATATAGTTGGGATCACACATGCGAATATAGTCAAAGACTTTATTGTCATATATGTAAAGACCAGTAACGGCATAATCTGATGCTGGTTTGTCTGGTTTTTCATCGATTCTAGCAATCTTGGTTTTATCTTTGGGATCAAAAACCGCCACTCCAAAACGTTTTGGGTCTGTTACTTTTTTTAGAAAAATTACGGCTCCATCTTTAAAATTGGCTATGGGTTTACTGATATCAGCATCAGTCGTATTGTCACCCAGAATTACTGCCAAATTATCGCCATCGGCAAAATCTTCAGCAATAGCCAGTGCATCAGCAATGCCACCATCTGGTTTTTCTTGATAGGCATATTCCAGATGGGTACAACCCAATTCTTGACCATTTTTGAGAGTACCCAAAAAGTCTCCCACGTGAGGACCACTAGTAATAATCATGATCTCAGTGACTCCAGCCTTTACCAGAGTTTCGATGGGATAAAAAATCATCGGCTTATTGAAAACAGGCAATAAATGTTTATTGGTTACGTGAGTGAGAGGATATAAACGAGTTCCCAGTCCTCCGGCAAGAATGACGCCCTTCATAAAATTCCTTTACAAATTTACTTTATTGACTCTTCAATCCAACGGAGTTAACTATAACATTGTTAATCAAAATTTCAAAGTTGGTGACATAAACTTTAAATGAAAAAAAGCTCGGAGCAAGAGTCTGGTTTTTTTGTTATACTTAAACTTAATATTAGTTAGCAGAGGGAGTGATATGAGCACACTTATTTCTTCTTTGACGAGCAAGCCAGTAACAGAAACGATCGATAAATTGGAACCGGCTTTCAAAGGTTTACCGCATTTACCGAAAAGTTTAGTGGAGTTTTTGGTATCAATTACTCCTTGGTTAGTTGGCTTGGGTGGAGTTTTAAATATTTTTTCTGGTTTGGGATTGTTAAGCAATTGGTTGGGCTGGGGAATGAGCTGGTGGATGAAACTGGCTGGTTTGTCACCAGTTTATTTTTTATTCGCAGGTGTTTTGCAAATCTTGGGAGGAGTAGTTTTGCTACTAGCCTTTAATCCATTGAAAATGCGTCAGATGGCTGGTTGGATTTTATTGTTTGTGAGTTTAGTAATTAGCCTTACTCAAAACTTGGTAGGATTGCTTTTCTCTTATACTAGTGGTAATTCTCTCTTTGGTACCTTATTTGGTTTATTGATTGGTTTATACGTCTTATTTGAATTTAAAGATTTTTACAAACCAATCAAGATCGCCAATAAGACTAGTAATAAATCGTCTAAGAAATAACTTGGTCTTAACCAATTTGGGCATTTGTTCTCTGCAGGCATGTTGTTTTACCAAGCTAGGGCTTTTGGTGCTAACTGGTACAGTTCAGTGATTTATTTGAACAAACTTAGTTTCCGGCAATCGAAATTTTTCAACTAAAAGATTTAATCAAAAATTTTCATGACGATTGATTATAGGATAAATTTATATTAGAATGACGGACTGAAATAATCGAGATAGACGAATAAAATTAACTCAATTTTTTTATTTTATTAGCGGATTTTATTGTTTGAAAAAGTTTGGAAAAATAAACACAAAATGACAAAAGAGACAATGTCACCATCCGCTTTTTCCATTCAAAGAGCTTTGGAGGGTTTTAGACAAGAGATTATTACTGGAACAATTTCGACAGAAACCCTGGAACAATTTTCGGCTCTATTGGCACTCTCCTACGATCAAATTTTTCAAGTAGCTGAGCACCCAAGTTTAGGAGATTTGAATTTTCACGAACTCAAAAAATTTTTGGGAGGTAAAGGAGAGGGTTTATTGGATCTTTATAAAGAAGGAGTAGTCCCACTAGGAGCAATTTTGCCTGATTTATTGGGTTTTTATTTACAAAAAAATAATTATCCAGACTATTTTCCAGATTTTTTGTGGAAGGAAATTATTACCCAGATTGAAAAAATCGAAACTTGGAATAAACAAAGCAGACGTTTTGAGAAACTCAGCCAAGTAGAATTTGCCAACAATCAAAAACCATTATTACTGGCGGTAAGATCAGGCGCTCCGTTTTCTATGCCGGGAGCTATGAATACAGTTTTGAATGTAGGTATAAATAATGAGGCAGTAAAAGCTTTAGAAAAAATGATTGGGCCAGTGGGAGCTTGGGAATGCTACTATAATTTTTTGACTAGTTATTTGCAGGCAGTTTTTAATCTTTCTCAATTGGAAATAGATGAATATTTATCTGATCAATTGGGTAAAAAACCAAACTTAAGTGAGTTGAATGATTTAAAAAAAGTCGTTGTAATTTTAAAATCCTGGCAAAAAATCCCTGAAGATCCTGCTGAGCAGTTGAGTAAATCCATTTCAGCAATCTATCGATCTTGGGATAGTCGTGCTGCCATTGCCAATCGTCGCGAGCATGGCTGGCCAGACGAAGAATTTCATACAGGAGTAAATTTATTACCCATGCTATATGGTAATGCCAGACCAGAATCCTCGACTGAATTGAGTGGTTCTGGAGTGGTTTATACCCACAACATGCTTACTGGTAAAGAAGATGTAAATTTGGCTTTTGCTCCGTATTCACAAGGCTTCACAGTAGTTAGTGGTGAAGCGAAAAAAGACCAAATTGTCAGACTTCCAGAAATTTTTTATAAGCAATTGAGAGAATTGGTTGAAGAAAAACTAGCCGGTCATTATTTATTGACTGGAGATTTTGAGTTCGTGATAGAAGCTGGCCAACTTTGGATTGTTCAAGTCAGAGAAGGCAAACCCTCACCGACAGCCAAGATTAAAATAGTTTTAGCTCTAATAGACCGAATTCTTCAGCTTGCCTCTTTTCAATCTCCAGCAGATCTAAATCAACGATTTGAAAATAAATTGTTGAGAAAATTAATCAAACCGCAAGACATTGATGCTCTAAAAAGCACTTTTACTCAAAAAGAAGAACGACGAGCGATTCAAGAGGATAGATTATTGGCTCAGGGTCATGGAATAGGAGGGGGAGTATTGGTGGGCAAACTGGCAACCAATTTTACTGATGCCGCTACTCTCTTGGAAGATGGTGATTCAGTTATCCTTGTTCAAGAATTAATTGAAAATGAAGTAGAACTGTTGAGACTAATGGGAGAGTTTAATCGGCGGTTTGCCATAGTTTCTTTTCGGGGTACAGCTCAAAGTCATGTAGCTAGCATCATCAACGCCCAGGGTGGTGTGGGAGTGATGGGTTGCGGTAATGAAGATTTGAGAATAAAAGAAGCCACCCTTTGTTTTAAAAATACCAGAATCAAAAAAGGCGATTGGTTATCGGTAAATAGTGACAATGGTCAGGTTTATCAGGGCAAATTAAAAATCATCAAACATCGATTGGAGCCAGTAGCAGCCGAAAGATTGGAGCAGAGAAAAAAACTGGGAACTAGTTTTTGGACTGAGGGATTGGTTGGATCAACAGGAGAAATAACATATGGAAAGAACTATCTGGAATTGCAAGAGAAAAGACCTTTGATCAAAAGAACATTCAGTTCAATCAAAGCTCAATCTCAAGCTCTCATCAACGAAGTTTTTCCAAAGGAAATAATCACTCTTTACCGCCCCATGAAATTGAATATTTCAAAAGAAGGAGAGGTGGAGAGAACCAATCAAGCAAAAATTAAAGAAAAAATTCTGGCTGGCTTGAGAGAAGGTTATCAAGTTACGATTCGTTCGGCATTTACTTATCACGGCGATCAAACCAGATTGGGCAACAATCCCTGGATTTTATTTGATCCTCGTGCCGAACAAGAATCAGCTGTATTGATTGATGCCTTCTTTACTGGAGATAAAACTGTTTTTGACCAACATCAGGCACCTACTTCCAAGTATGGTCTTTTCCCTGATTGGCTAAAAGGTCTGCATGAATCAGTGACTTTGGAAGAAGTCTTAATAGGCTTTAATCGTCCCGGTAAAATGAGTCAAGAATTAGCCCAAGAACATTTTGTCATTGGTTTGCAAATGTCTAGAGAAAAAGAACCAGTAGTTAGGGGAAGCATTTTGCCAGAAGTAGCTCATCTGAGAACTCTGGAAAATCTGGAAATCAATCAATATTCTGGAGAAGAAACTGCATACCCCAAAGAAAAAATCATCAGTATTGCCTTATTTTTGAAAAAGAATTTTCCAGATGGAATCAGTCGTATTAATTTTGGTTTGGGGACAGATCATTTGGACTTTCAAAGAGTAACTGATTTAGTAGCCAAACTAGCTAGCGAAAAAAATCTCTCAGCTTATGAAAGAGCTCTTTATCAAGAAATTAATTCCAGATATAAAACAAAATTTCAAAAAACAGATCGCACTGAAAAAATCAGCCAAGCAATCATTCAAGAAATTTTGATAGAGTTAGTTGAACAGGGCCAGGTGCCCCGACTTATTTTGAATGAAATAATTGTTTCCAGGTCCTTGATTTTTATCAAGGAAATCGAGCAACGTCTAAGGTCATATTGGTCTGAAATAGTACCTGCAGTAGGAGCTATGGAAAATGTTTTGAACACCAACCTAACCGTAGAATTTCAGGGTAGATTTTCTTGGCAAGATCCAGCCGATCAAGCAGGAATTGCTTGGTTTTTAGTTTATGGTCTCAAAGGGATTGAGGAAGCTGAAGAGAGAAAATAAAGATTAATCTAATTTAGATTTTATTTTTTATTTGTTTTTTTTCGCAATGACCTGGGTGTATCTGGATAATAAAGACCGTGCTTTGCTAAATAAATCAAGTCTTCTCTGGTGGCAACACCCCTTCTAGCTTTACCAATCGCTCTTCTCATCTGATATTGTTTGCGCCAACCAATCTCTTCAGGTGTGGCGACACTTTCTTGATTTTGAGGCAAGCCATCAGGCTGACCATCCACATGAATATCTAAAAACTTTTGATAATCAGGATTTCTAGGCATACTTGAATTATATTATAATAAATTATTTCCAGGTTGAAAATTTATGTTTAAATTTTCTTTTCGTCAGATCCCAAGCTGCTACCGTAATCGCTGCATTGATTTTATTTTTTTCAATCAATAATTCCACTTCATCAAAACTCAAAGCAATTACTTCTATTTCTTCAGTCTCATCTAGATTTTGTATAGAATTAAATTCGGCATTTTCCACCAAGTAACAATGTACTTTTTCTGTGGCTTTAGTTACAAATCCAGAAAAAATACCAATAAAATTTAGAGAATTAGTTTTTATACCAGTTTCTTCTTCCAGTTCGTGTATGGCTGTTTCTTTGATATTTTTATGATTGTTTTCCATTCTACCTGAGGGAAATTCTATAATTACCTCATCGTAGCCAGGTTTATATTGACGAACAAAAACTATTTTTTCATCAATAGTAATCGGCACAATCATTGCTACATCAGCGAGGGTGGCAACCGTAAAATCATCGACTATTTTTCCATTTGGGAGTTTATAAACTCTCTTTTCTACGGGAAACCATTTGCTGGGCGAAACATTCTTTCTGGACAATAATTTCCATTTTTTTATTTGCACATCCACCATTCTATCAGCTCATGATTGAGTTATTGAAATATTTTTTTTGAGATTGTGATGATTTGACATTATTACTGTGTAGGGGGGGGAATTGAACTAAAATGGATGAACTAGATGAAGCAACTATATCGGTAAGAGAAAGCTATGAATAGATAAAATAAGATATCAAATTCTCTTCAATTTACTATAATGAACATTATGAATAAGCAATCCATATCAATTCAAGATTTTATATTGTCTTTCAAAGAAGTTATTGGTAAATCAATTTGGAGAGTTATACATCCTGCTGATGGCTGGCTAACTATTGATTTGGGTCAAAAATACACCGACACATTACCCGGAAAAGATGGACAAGATGAGCCTTATGAAAGAGGTCGATATCAAATCCATATAACTGGCAATTGGAAGGTTTATAAAAATGGAGAGCTTATTGAATCAAGAAATGTTGATGGCGACGATCAAAAAGCATACTTTGATAGAATGGAAGAATTAGCTGCTAACTTTCCTCTTGTTACAGTTGAATCGGTAAAACTAAATAAGAATCACTTGGTAATAATCGATAAACAATTTGAAATTAGAGTTCCTGTAGCCGAATCAACAGACTCTATTAGCTTGAGCGTAGTAGAACTAGATGCTAATAATAAACCGGTTTCCTACTCTCATTATCGTTTTGATGAAGAACTTGGAAAACTAGCTAGTATTTCCACTAAATAAATTACGTTTACAATAGAGCTATATACAAAGGCTTTATTGAAATTAACTCCAAAATTATTCCTCTAAATTCCTGTTTTGTGACCCCATGGGGAATTCTCGTCGCTTTGTTCCTGCGAATTACTCAGGCTGAAGGAAGAATTATTTGTACTTCGTAGGGCGAACTAGTGATCTTTTCCAATCGTGAGCTTATAAAACAAAAAAAGATTGCTGAAGCAATCTTTTCTGTTTTGTGACCCCATGGGGAATCGAACCCCAGTTGCCGGGATGAGAACCCGATGTCCTAACCGCTAGACGATGGGGCCTAGCAGATGGGTATTATACGTTTTTTTCCTCAGGCACTCAACGGATGTTACGGTTTTTGTCAGAATTGTCTTTTAAGCTGAGAGGGTGAAGTTTTTTTCATTGATTATTATCGAATTAATTTGTGGGCTTTTGTGGCTAGCTTCTGGTGTTGGAGCAAAGGTTTTTACTCCAGAAAGTGAGTTATTTGGTTCACAACTGGATGGGTCTTGGGAATTTGGCGAGGTGGTCAAAGCAGAGTTTGCGGGTGAAGAGGCTGCTGATTTATTATTTTCTTTAATTGATCAAGAAGTATTACTCAATACGAGTGCGGAACCTCATTTTTTGGTGCAAAACAGTTTTAGAAAAGAATTTGCACTTGATCAGAATCAGGATGTTTGGTTGGAATTGATTTATCAGCCTTGGTCTCAAGAAACCGAGGCGGGATTTGATGATCCGGTCATAGTAGTGTTTTTAAATAACCAAGTAATTTTGAAAAAAAGCATCGCCCAGATTTGTTGTAAGTTACAAACAGAAAAACTTTATTTAGGCTCTTTGAGTGGAGCGCAAACTTTGACGATTTTTGCTGGAGAAATGGGAGATTTGCTCAATCCGTCAGGAGTAATTTTACAATCCATAAAGATTTTTGGTCAGTCAATGATTGTTGATCAGTCAATAGTAATTCAAGAAATTCCAGATGTAATTAAAAATGGAGATGATGTTGGTGAAAAATTGAATCAGCCAATCAAAGAGCCAGATGTGGTTGCTTTTGATGAAGCAAGGCTTGCTGGGCAGGTGTTGGGTGCTGAAGACGAAAACTCAGCCACTCAGTTGAGTTATTGGCAAGAGCGATTGAAACAATTGGTGGATCAGAGTTGGTTTGTTTGGTTGGTTTGGCTAGTGTTGGCTGGAGTAATTTGGTTGATGATTCGTGATAAAAATCAATCCAGAATTATTGATAACCGCTTAAGTTTAAAAAAACTGAGCATAAGTAGTAGTAAAAAATAAAAAAGAAAGGAGAGGATGAAAAAACTCTTGATAGCAATAATTTTGGCGGGACTGTTGAGTTTTAGTTTGGCAACTGTTTCCAGGGCACTATTGCAAGATATTGAACAAACTACGGTCAAAGTGAGAGGAGCTACTCTCAATTTGAAAGTGGGTGAAAATGATCCCAGTACGGTTAGCTATGTATTTAATAATTTAGTTGCTGGAGAAATTCGTGAATTTTGGTTACCTATAGCTAGCGTCGGTGGCCTGGATGGTAATTTTTGGATGGAGTTGGTGACCAAGAATAGTGCAGAAGGAGATAATCCTGAATCAGAGACCGATGTTGCTGGTGAAGGGGAGCTGGATAAGTGTGCAGAGGTTTGGATTGGTTTTGATAATAGTGCTGATCCAGAAAATCAAACAATATTGGAGGCGCAAACAATTGATTGGACGTCGATTAATACTGTGAGTAGTTTGGAAACATTTTGGGGAAACCAAGTTGATGCTTGGGTGGGAGTGGGATCAGCAAAAATGCACTTGATGATGCGTACCGATAATTGTGGTTCAGAAGCTATGGGCGATGTGTTTGATTTGGATGTAATTTTTCATCTAGATCAAGTTTAAATCTTCTTGAATCCGAGCATTCTTGCAATTTCTCTTGTAGAGATGGGCAAGAATGTGCATAATAGAGACCATGCCCCGAAGAAGAAAGCGCCACCAGCCCGCCAAGCTAGGTAGCACTCTTACTCATCTTTTCAGACCTTCAAAGCGCAATTATTACCGCTCTAAACTTTTGCACCCAGAATCTATTTTGTATTTTTGTTTGATTGTGCTGGCTTCATTTTCCATAGTGCGAGCATTGCGTTTTTTCCCAAGTTTAAGTAGTTCTATTTTGGGTTATGCTTCCAATATTACGGCCGAAGATGTCCTAATTCAGACCAATCAGCAACGAGTTAATCAAGGACTATCAGAACTAAAAATTAACGAAAAATTATCCCAAGCGGCTTTGGCTAAAGGTCAGGATATGTTTACTGATCAATATTGGTCTCATACTTCACCAGACGGTATGGAGCCTTGGAGCTTCATTAAAGAATCTGGTTATGTTTATAAAGCTGCTGGGGAAAATTTGGCTCGTGATTTTATGGATACGACTGAAATGATGGAGGCTTGGATGAAATCACCTACTCATCGTGCAAACATTGTAAATAATAAATTTGAAGAGATTGGCATTGCGGTAATCAATGGTAATTTACAAGGATTTGAAACTACTTTGGTGGTGCAAATGTTTGGGAGTCCCACTACAGTAGCCAATAATAAAGCTGGCCAACAACAGTTATTGACTGATTCTGCCAGACAAGAAGTAGCATCAGTAAAATCAGCAACTGATCAGGAAACTCAGGTATTGGCTGGTTCGGTACTATTACCAAATCCTTTAGATAATCCAGTATTGCTCACCCCTCTCCACCTGACAAAAGCTTTCTTTTTGGCAGTGATTATTTTGATTACGGCTACTCTGATTTATGACAGTTTTATTGTTCGTAATCGTCAAATAGTGATGGCTTTCAATAAAAATTTGGGGCATTTATTAGTTTTGGGCGCGGTAACTTTTATCTTGATCTTTTTCCGTAGTGGTTTAATTCAATAAAATTATGAAATTCAATTTTAACCATCACAAACTTGCCTACGCTGTTTTACTAATAGGAATTGGAATATTTTTATTTTATTTTTTTGCGGTTTGGCCCAATCGGGTTGCCCAGCGCCTATCTAGTCTTATTTTTGCTGTTTTTTATTTTCTTTGGGGTATTACTACTCATATCAAAACCAGTCGTCTAAACAGTAAGGTCATCACAGAATATTTTGCTGTTTCTTTATTAATTGGTTTATTATTATTTTTAATTACTATTTAAAATGAAATATTTACTGATTTTATTAAGTTTTACTTTACTAGTATTGCCCACTAGTTGTTTGGCGCAAGAGAATCCAGACGAGCAAAACTCTCAAGAACAAACCGAGCAAGTAATTTTACAAAAACAGCGTTTTGATGCAGAACTAGTAGAGCTGAATAATATTTATCGGGGCCAACTTTCTGAATATCGTTTAGCTGAGAAAGAATTCGTCATTGCTCGTGATCAATACCGTCAATTACAGACTTTGGCATCTATTAATGAAGTGACTGATGTAGCCAGCAAAGTGATGAAGTTGCGCAATCAGGTTTTGATTACTTATTTTGATTTATTGAGGGTAAGCTTGATTGCTGCTGAAGGAGTGGAGTTATCACTCAAAGAATTGGTGTTAAATCGTTTGGAAGTACAAAAAAATTGGCTACAGACTCATCAACAAGCTATTTCTGGCGCCAATGATCGTGAGCAGTTAAATCAATTGAGTGATGCTTTTACGACTCAATCTCTTATTTTAGTCGATGTTGCTCAACAAACCATCTCATTATTATCTTTGGGAAAATTACAAAACGTTTTAGATCAATTAACGGCGATCAACCAAGATTTATTAAAAGAAGAAGCAAGTCAAAGTGGGATTGCTTTGGAAAGATCGGTGCGTGAAACTGAGCGAATAAATCAATTTTTGGTTGATCTACTCAAAGCTACCTGGACGAGTTTGGAGGTTGATCTGAGAGAAGAAAATAGTGGCAGTTTTTATAACAATTTGAGCAAGACTCTCAATCCAATTTATGCAGATTTGAATAAATTAGTATCTTTCTTACAAGAGAGATTGCGACAACTATGACAGACACATATAATCAAAATCAGACCCAGTTTATAGTTGAAGAACCCTTACTAGAAAAGCCGGTGGTTGTTCAACCTCCTCCAGAACAAAAAGAGGAAATAAAACCTTCTCGTTTTTCCAAATGGAAGTGGTTACTTGTGGGAGGAGTGGCAACATTATTAATCATTGCGCTAATCATTGTTTTGAGGTTGTCACCAACAATGGACGATCCAGAAGAAGAAGAAACTTCATCAAATGGTATCCCATCGGTTTTGAGTCCTTTGGAACAACGCCTAGAAATTGCCAAACAAAACTTAGAGCAAGCCAATCCCACCACTCAGGATCTACCTTTTCCTCCGCTTGATTTAAAATTGAGAATTGATGACGCTCGGTAAATAAAAAATTACTCAGGTTTTTGATTTTGAGCTGATTTTTGTTTGAGTTTTGAGTGAAAGCAAGATAAATAAACTCAAGACCCAGAAAGCTATTCCATAAACTGGAAAACTTAAATCGGGGTAAAGTAGTGACGAAATCCAGTAGATGATTTCTACTACCACCGACAAAACCAAAGTAAAACGCCAGCTTTGTTGCCAAGTATTGATGATTTTTCCCAATCTGGCCGGAATCCATAAAATAGTAGCCATGATTAAAGAAGTGACCAATCTGATTAAAAGCAAGCCAAACACAAAAAATGGAAAAACAATTTTTGAAAAAAGATCCAACCAGCTATTTAAATTATCTTTTACTATTTGTTCATATTGAGCAAGATTGGTTTGATTGATTTCTATTTGTTTGTCATCAAAATATTCAGATAAGACAAGACTCCTTAAGCCTTCTTGTTCATCTGTAATGGCAAAAATCGAGTTTTGATCTATAACCATAATACTATTGTGTTGAGTTAAAAGTTTATCGGCCTCAGCCATGGTTAGATTGGTATTGGTGTAGATTAACAATGGTCCTGAAAAATCTTCTTTGAGAGAGTTAAAAAGTGGTAATTTTTCTGGATGAATGGCTAAAAAGTGATATTGTTCTGGTTCTGTAGTCAATTGAGCTCCATCCCAACGAATATTTAAGTCTTGTGGATAATTGGTTGCCAAATAATCCAAATTATTATCAATGGCTTCTCTGACGGCTGGAATGGCGTGAGTATAGATTTGCCAGCCGACAACTATACCAATCAATAGCATACTAATTGTGAAATGCCAAACTGCTTGACTAGTTTTTCCTTGGATAAAGCGGTGATAGACTTGTAGATCAAAAAAACTGGTAAAAAGATTTTTAAAATAATTCTGAAAATAATTTTTCATAACAATAGTGTACCGTATCTGTTGATCTAGAACAAACTCTGGTAAAATGATTGATTATGATAAATAAAAGTGACTATTTAGCACAATTTGAAAAAGTTTTAAAACATGTCCAACAAGAAGTGGCAAACTTGCGTACTGGCAGAGCCTCTATTCAAATGTTGGATGAGGTGATGGTAGAAGCTTATGGCTCTCGTTTACATTTAAATGAACTAGCCTCTATTTCGGTGCCTGATTCTAGTCTATTAGTGGTTTCTCCTTGGGATAAAGGTTTAATTGCTGAGATAGAAAAAGGTATTCAAGCAGCCAATCTTAATCTCAGTCCAGTGGTGGATAGTGACTCAATCAAAGTGCCAGTACCTTCTTTAACTCAGGAACGTCGTCAAGAAATGGTCAAGATTTTACATCAAAAAGCTGAAAACAGTCGAGTGATGTTGCGATCTGTGCGCGCTGAAATCAAACAAGAAATTGAAGATCAAGAAGGTGGTGCTGGTATTAGTGAAGATGACATCAAGTTGTCTTTATCGGAATTGGAGGAAGTAGTTAAGGAATATTCAACCAAAATAGATGAGTTGACTAAAGAAAAGGAAAAAGAACTTACTTCATTTTAAAAAAATTCATGACAGTTTTAATCTTTATTTTAATTTTGTCGTTATTAGTGGTAATTCATGAGTTGGGTCATTTTTTGGTGGCTCGCAAACAAGGAGTTAAGGTTCAGGAATTTGGTTTTGGCTATCCTCCGCGTTTAAAAAAACTATTTATCTGGCAAGGTGCGCATTTCACTCTGAATGCCATTCCTTTTGGCGGTTTTGTAAAGTTGGAGGGAGAAGATGTTAATCCCAGTGAAAATGACGCTCAAACAGCCAATCCCAAAGCATTTTATGCTAAATCAGCCTGGGCAAGAACTGCCATAATTTTTGCAGGGCCTTTGGCAAATATTCTTTATGCTGTTTTGGCTTTCTGTATTGTTTTTGGAATAATGGGTGTTCCCCATTTTTTAAATGGCAGACCCAGAATAGAAACAGTGGCAGTCAATTCACCAGCGGAAAAGGCTGGTTTACAAGCTCAAAGTGAGATTATTGGCTTTAAATTATTTGGCGATTTAGTGCTAACAGAAACTACCAAAGCAGTGATAGAGTTTGTTCAGCAAAATCAAGGTCAAGAAGTGCAGATTATTTTTACTGACTCTTGTGAAGGCTTGGTTTGTTCAGACACGCAAATAGAAAACCCAATCTATTTACGCTCTGAGGCTGAATCTCCAGCGGGTGAGGGTGCAATTGGAGTAGTGTTTGCAGATTTCTTTTTGGAAAAAGGATCTTGGCATAGTCAATTAATCAATGGCGTTTGGTATGGAATTCGGCAATCGGTTGCTTTAGGGATATTGATTGTTGGAGCCGTGGTAGATTTATTTCGTGATCTCTTGACTGCGGGAACGGTTCCTACTGGTTTGACCGGACCTGTTGGCATTGTGCATCAGGCTAGTAGCAGTAAAATCTTGACCAGTGGCTGGGCTCCTTTGCTGGAATTTTCAGGAATTTTATCGATAAACTTGGGAATCATGAATCTTCTCCCCATTCCTGCTTTGGACGGCGGAAGAATTTTATTTATTTTGTTGGAAAAAATAGTGGGTAAAAAACGCATTCAGCAAATTGAGGGGGCTGCTCATTATGCTGGATTTTTACTCTTGGTTGGTTTGATTATTTTGGTATCATTTAGAGATATTGCTCAAATTTTCCAGAGCTAGATTCAAAATTTAGAAAGAAAATTATACTAGGTGTCATATTTTTAAATTTTGTTTATACTAAACTGTTTGATAAATGAAAGGATTGATCAACATGCAGAAAAAACATCTTTTAGTAGCTTTAGTTTTATATGGTCTTTCTACCATTCTTTCTTTTAGTGCTTTTTCCTATATGGAAAAGAGCAAAGTGGTTTTGCCAAGCAATGGCTCGAAAGGGGAAACTTTGTTGGAAGCTTTGCTCAAAATAGACCCCAACGAACCCAGAGATCAAACTTGTCCCATCAATGGTCAGCTTTATACTCAAACAGAGAAAAACGCTTGGGAAAAACGCCGACCTTTATTTGTAATGATCGAAAATCATCCTGAAGCCAGACCGCATTCTGGACTAAGTAGAGCAGATGTGATTTTTGAAGCCATTGCCGAAGGAGGAGTGACTCGTTTTGGCGCAGTTTATTATTGTGCAGCTCAAATTCAAGATGTGGAATTGGCACCAATTCGTTCTGCTAGAACTTACTTTGTAGATTGGGCATCTGGTTATAATTTCCCAATGTATGTTCATGTAGGGGGAGCTAACGTACCAGGTCCTACCGATGCTTTAGGTCAAATCTCTAGTTATGGTTGGGGTTTGGAAAACGACATCAATCAATTTTCGGTAGGTTACCCCACTTTTGTTAGAGATTACAATCGATTGCCTGGTAAAGAATTGGCCACTGAACATACCATGGTTACTACTACTGAAAAACTCTGGGCAGTGGCGACAGAGCGTGAGTGGACCAATATGTCTCCTGATAGGATAGTTAATCGTCGAGTTGTTCCTGGAACTGATTGGTTGGCTGATTTTCAGCCTTGGACATTCGAGGACCTAGCTCCCGCTGCTGGCAACGTCAAAAAAGTAGCCTATGGGTTTTGGGATGGTTACAGTGATTATTCGCAGGAGTGGAATTATGACGAAACCAAAGATGGCTTTTTGCAAACAATGGGTGGTCAGGCCAATAAAGATCATAATAATGATGAGCAAATTACTGCCAAAAACGTAGTGGTTCTATTTGCTACGGAAAAAGGACCGATTAATGAAAAGAAACACATGCTCTATGGCACCACTGGCACTGGAGATGCTCTCATTTTCAAACATGGAGAAGCAATAGAGGCTACTTGGACTAAAAAAACTCGTACTGATGAACTACGTTTTGTAGACAGTCGTGGCCAAGATATTCCTATGGCCAGAGGACTAACCTGGATTTCTGTAGTAGGTATCGGTACGGACGTAACATATTAGGTTCAGTTGTAGTTTTAAAACTCAGTCAAATAGTCAAATCAAGATATTAACTGTGGTATAATTTGAGTACATAAATAGTTCATATTCTTATGGCAGACTTACGCGATTTAATTGTTTCTAGAGTACGAGTGAAGATGCTGGAGTTGTTTTATAACAATCCAGAGGAAATGTATTATGTTCGCCAAATAACTAGAGAAATCAAAGAAGAAATTAATGCAGTTCGTCGAGAGCTAGACCGTTTACTGGGCACTGGTTTGCTCAAAAGTGAACAGAGAGGCAATCGTCTTTATTATTCTCTGAATCCTCGTTACCTTTATTATCAGGAATTACAGCAAATCGTGATCAAAGCCACTGGTTTGGGTCAAAAAATTCGTCGTTTACGACGCAAGCTGGGGGATCTGAAGTTTGTCATGTTCTCTGGAAAATTCATTAAGGGTCTTGTTCCTACCAAAGATGAAGTTGAAGTCTTGATTATTGGTGACGTGGTTTTACCCGAATTACAGGCTTTAATGAAGGAAGAAGAAAAGAGACTGGGCAGAGAAGTCAATTATGCTGTTTTTGACAAAGAAGAATTTGAGTTTCGCAAAGCCCGTCGTGATCCGTTTGTGATGGAGATTCTTTACCGCACTAGAATCATGATCATTGGTGATGAGGCAGAATTTACTCATCGTGAACAGCAACAAAGCCTATAAATTTCACACTTTCATATTATTAATATGACAAAGAGAGTCACTTTTCAACAAAAACAACGAGAAGTGATTGAACAAATTGAAAAAGCGATCAAAAATCAAGCTCTTAATTTTAGTACGGTAAAACCTACAGAGGATTATGCCAATGATCCTAGAATTTGTTTAACCAGCGTTCATTTTCCTGATCAATCTTTTTTCCAAAAAGTTCATCAATTGATTGATAATTTAAAAAAACTTGATCATTCAATTTATTATTATCCAGATACTTCATTGCATATGACGATTAAAAACTTGCGCACAGTGGCCAATCCACCCAATTTTGACGAGCAAGTGATTGAGCAAGCAAAAACTATTTTTTCTCGGGTTGTTTCACAACACCATGCTTTTCAGGCATATTATTATCGATTATTACTTTTTCCCAATAATTTAGCCTTGGTTGGTACGACAGATGAAGAACTAGATAAAATTATTTTTGATCTTGATCGGGCTTTGATTGAGGCAGGCATTCCAGATAACAAGGTTTATATAAATGATAAATATTTTTTTAGCAACGTAACACTATGTCGTTTTAATCAGCCAGTTAGTCAAGAATTTCACGCTCAAGTTGAGGAAATTTCCCAAACAATGACCCCATTTAGTTATGAGATAGATTCTGTTAGTTTGGTAACCGGCAATGCTAGTATGAGCAAATCGAGAAAAATCGGAACCTGGCAACTCAAGTAATTTAAAAATAAGCCTTGATTCATTTGCTGAACAAATACCAAACAAATTGCTGGATAGATAAGCTTAAACGAGCTGTTTGGCTTTTTCCAGCAAAGTTTCTGGAGTATTGAGTTGAGGGTTTTCCAGAACTTCTTCAAATAATTGATCTAGAATTTCCCCGATTTTTTTACCTGGTTTCAAGTTTAGTTTTTCAATCAAATCATGGCCATCAATAGCTAGATCTTTGACATCCATGGGTTGATTGAGTTGTTCTACAATGCGCTCTTTCATCTCTTCCAAACGCCAGCTGGTTTTGCGCGCTCCGCTGCCCAGCCGGTCAGCTTCGCGCAAATCCAAGATGTCATCAATGTTTTCCAGACCCACTTTGCGCATAAAACGCCTGATAGAAGCGTCTGTATTTTGTGGTTGATAGTGGAACATGTGATAGCGCACCAGGATAAATAAGCGCTCGGAATCTTTTTTGGACAAACGAAGGCGCTGAGCTATCTTGGCAGCCAGGCGCGAACCGACGATTTCATGATTATAAAAAGTAATTTTACCTTCAATTACTTTTTGAGTTCTGGGTTTGCCGATATCATGCAGTAAAGTGGCCAAACGCACTACGGGATCGAGTGAGGGACAATGATCGACCGAATCCAAGGAATGAGTCCAGACGTCAGTATTATGATGACCTCCTTGTTCCACTTCTTTTCCTTCAAGCAATTCAGGCATAATAAACTCCAATAGACCAACTTGGTCCATCAGTTCTATTCCTTGCTTGGGCAGGGGACTACTGAGAATCTTGAAGAACTCGTCCTGAATTCTTTCCCAACTAATATATTTAATCGAAGGAGCATATTCTTTGATGGCATCCAGAGTGAGAGGATTAATAGTCATGGCTAGTTGCGTGGAAAATCGAATAGCACGCAACATTCTCAGCGCATCTTCTTTAAAGCGCAGATCAACTTCTCCCACAGCAATAATTTCTTTGCGGGCCAAATCTTGTAATCCGTCAAAAGGATCAACTAAATTATATTGATTTTGCTCAAGTTCCAGATGGGAAGGAAAAACTTGTTGACTAAAAAAATCATCCAAAACGGTTTGTTTGATGTTGAGAGCCATGGCATTGATGGTAAAGTCGCGTCTTTTGAGATCATCTTCAATACTCTTGCCCCAAATTACACTAGTTGGCCGACGATGATCGTCATAAGTGCCGTCTGCTCGATAAGTCGTGATTTCAAATGGTTTGGGTTGAGTTGAGTTTTTTTGAGTAGCCTGATCTGGAACCAGTAATGATTCATGGATTTTGGAAGCTTGTGAAAGATCGATCAAACTAGGTCGTTGTTGTTTTTTGATAGAAGCTTGATAGAGAGTGGCAATGGTTTGGGCTGGCAACTGAAAATATTGCTTTTGTAACATTTCCCAGAGATTTTCATGAGTTACTCCCACCGTACCAAACTCATTTTCATAGAAACTATCAGGAAAGATGGCCTGAACTTCCTCTGGTTTGGCATTGGTAGTGAAGTCGTAGTCAGTGACAAGAGCTTGGGTTGTTTGATCATTAGTCACGGTTTGCATAATCAAGTCTCTGACCGATCCACCTACCAAAAAAGCCGTGAATCCCCCTTGTTGAAGTTTGTGTAAAATAAAAAGCACTTCAAATGGCAATCTTAGTTTCATAAAAACCATTATAGAGTATCTTGAGTGTGGTCGGCAGAGGCGGTAGGAATGATGATTTTGTGATAGGCTATGATTCATGCAATGGCAATTTTTAAGCAAGAATGTCCCCAAAACTCTTGAAGATCTAGAGCAATTGATGCTAGATAATCGTCAAATTACTGATCCGGAAGCGTTTTTTGAACCAGTCAAACCCAGCCAAATTTCTTTGAAAGAGGTGGGAATCGATCCAAAACAGGTTCGCAAAGCGCAAAAGCGTATCTTGCAGGCAATAGAGAAAAAAGAACAAATTTTGGTATTTGGCGACTATGACGCAGATGGAATTTGTGCCACAGCCATTATGTGGGAGGCTTTATATGACCTGGGAGCTCAAGTTTTACCGCTCATTCCTCATCGAGAAAAACATGGTTATGGCTTGACTTGGGCAGCTATTCAGGAGTTGGAAAAACGCACCCTGCCTTCGCTGATCGTGACGGTGGATACTGGCATAGTGGCCATAGAAGCAGTGCAAGATTTGGTTGCCAAAGGTGTAGAAGTAATCATTACCGATCATCATCAACCAGAAGCTACCTTGCCTGAGGCTTTGGCAATCGTGCACAGTACGGCAGTTTCTGGAGCAGCGGTGGCTTGGTTTTTGGCTAGAGAATTAAATGAGTTAGCAGTTCAAAAATCTTTAGACTTAGTGGGTTTGGCTACTGTTTCTGACATGATGCCATTACAAGGGATCAATCGCAGTTTGGTTTTTCATGGTTTACAAGCCATCAATAAACTTACTCGATTGGGCTTGAAAGCCTTGATCAAAGTAGCAAACTTGCAAAACAAAAAAATAGATGCCGGTATGATTGGCTATACTTTGGCGCCCCGCATTAATGCTATGGGCAGACTTTCTCATGGCTTGGACGCCCTGCGCTTATTGTGTACCACTAGCGAAACTAGAGCTATGGCCCTAGCGACCATAGTGGATGATACCAATCTTGATCGGCAACAGTTGACGACAGATTTAATGCAAATAGCCAAACAACAAGTGATCGGTCAAAAAAAAGAGAGTTTGTTAATCGCTCACTCTGCTGATTTTCATGAAGGAGTAATTGGTTTGATTGCTGGTAAATTGGCCAATTGGTACGCCAAACCAGTCATTGTGATTAGTACCCGTGGGGAAGTAGCCAAGGCTTCAGCCAGATCTGTACCGGGAGTGAATATTACTGAGTTAATCAGAACCGCTCGTCAATATTTGTTGGAAGTGGGCGGTCATCCTATGGCTGCCGGTTTTGGTTTTGAAAAAAATAAATTAAAAGAATTGATGGCCCATCTTTATGAGCAGGCTAGAGAGAGTATTGATCCATTGTTATTGCAGAAAACCATGGAGATTGAGTGCTTATTGCCTTTTACAATGATTGATGAAAAATTGGTCAAAATGATCCAGAAATTCGCTCCTTTTGGCCAAGCAAATCCAGAACCAGTTTTTGCCCTACAAGATGTCAAAATTGCTCAAGTTCAAACAGTGGGTAATGAAAGTCAACACTTAAAACTTACGATTCAAGCTACTGAGGGAGGATCAGAGCTAACAGCTCTAGCTTGGGGTAAGGGTGAGCTGGCGATTAATCTCAATCCTGGGCAATTGATCAATGTGGCTGGAGTGCTAGAAGCCAATCAATGGCGTGAGCGAATTACTCTACAACTAATTATTAAAGATTTGCAGCCCACAGAATAAAACCAAAGAATAAAAACAAAAAATAAAAAAAGCGCCCAAAAGGACGCTTTTTTATTTAGTTTTTGATTTTGTTTATAAATATTTTTCAATAACAGCTTGCAATTGTTCAAACTGAACAGCACCTCTAATCAATTCACCGTCACCCTCTTTGGTGATGAGTACTGTTGAGGGAGTACCAGTAATACCAGCGGTTTTGGCACCAGCCAAATCTTCGGCAACCAAGTCTTTGGTTTCCTTGTTGTCCAAACATTTTTGCATGGCTTGAATGTTAATTCCCACACTTGCGGAGTATCCAAGTAGTTTTTCTTCAGTCAAAGCAGGGCCAGCACTTTGATTTTTTTCAACCAATAAAGAAGCATTTTCAAACATTTTGTCTGAAAGAGCCCAGAAAGCTTCATTGCCGGCAATTTTGGCAGCACACTCTGAGGCTTCCGCACTAAGTTGAGCTTGGAGATGACCAAGAGAAGGCACTGGATTTTGTCTATATACCCAGGCTACTCGATCGCCATATTCCTCTGAGATTTCTTTCATTGTGGGATGAAAGCGACTACACCAAGGACATTCAAAATCAGAATACTCTATCAAAATAATATCAGCATCGGGATTGCCCAGCAGATGATCATCTTCGGTGATGGCTGGGACTTTGGCTAAATCAAAAACAGGAGGAGTGGGAGTAGCCACACTAGGGGTATTTCCAGTCGGAGTAGCTTGATTATTTCTTAAAAATTTATTTTCAGCCCAAAATGAGCCTAGGAAAAAGCCAATAACAAGAACTATTACGGCTCCGATGAGATTGATGCGATTTTTATTATCCATTTCAAGTATCCTTCCACTTTTTAGGTTGTAATTGGTAAACGCCAGTTTAACTAATTTGTCGTAAAATACAAGTTGTGATTATCAATCAACATCAAAATAGTCGAGATTTAAGTTCTTACGAAAAAAATCATTTATTGCGCGCTGGTATCTCTCCCACAGAAATTGATCGTTATGGAGAAATGCCCGTGGAATACATTACTGGTAAGGTTGAGTTTTTGGGGAAAGAATTCTCTGTTAGTCCTGCAGTCTTGATTCCCAGAGTAGAAACCGAAGAGTTGGTAGAACTGATTTGGCAAGACTTATCTAATCGCGCTGACCAAGTTAATCAAGCTGATTTAGCCAAACAATCTCATCAACTCGAACCCTTGCAATTAATTGAGATAGGGACTGGTAGTGGCGTGATTGGTTTGAGTTTGGCAAGCTTATTGGAACAACAGCAATTGGCTTTTCAGTTAACTCTAACGGATCTGAGCCACTCTGCTCTAGAAGTTGCCAAACTCAACTTCCAAAATCTTTTTGACAATCAATTGAATCATGGTCAGCTCAGTTTCAAGCAAACAGATTTGCTGGCAGAAATTGATCGAGTAAATAACTTTGATTACATCATTGCCAATCTACCTTACGTTCCAACAACTCGTTTAAATCAGCTTGATTCATCGGTTAAAGACTTTGAACCACTCAAAGCTCTTGATGGTGGAGAGACTGGATTGAGATTAATCACTCAATTACTGCACCTTGCCAAACATTATTTAAAAAAAACCGGTAAAATTTATCTAGAAGTAGATGACACTCATACGCAATCCGTTTTGGAACAAATCAGCCCAGATTTTGAGATTAAAGTAAAACTTGATCAATTTGGAAAAAATCGTTTTGCTATTGCTACTTTAAAAACTAAAAAAACTTGGCTTACTTGACTGTAATAAATAAAAAGCGCATGATAAATTCATGGTTTCGCCACAGTTTAGTTTTTGGAAATTGATTGTTTTTTTGAGTTTGTTTCTAAGTTTATTGGCTCTAGCCTCATTTTTTTTGGCAGTGTCTCACGTGGGTTGGGAATCTTCTCAATAGGTTGTTTCAAAACTAAAATTAGTCCGATTGTCATAATGCCAGCTCCAGTCAATAAAACACTGTCAGGAAAGAGAAGGGAGAGCAAAAGTCCTCCCCAAACAGGTCCGATGATTTGAGTCAGGCTACTCAAAGAATTGGCCACTCCCATTACCGCACCCTGCTCATTATCTGGTGCAGAACGGGAAATAGCTCCCATCAGTAATGGTCTAGAAATGCCGGTACCAAAAGCAAAGAGCGTGATTACTATAAAAAATGGGGAGAGAGTATGGAAAAAAGGAGCCAAAAGCAACCCTAAAATGATAACGCTCATACCTAAAATAGTTAAACTGCGCTCCTTGAAATAATCAATTAACTTGGGGATCACTAGAGAGCGCAAAATGACGCTCAATAAACCAATGTAAGCTAGGAGAAAGCCAACGGTTTCTGCTGTAAGACCAAATTTTAGGTTTCCATAAACCGCAAAACTACTTGTCCAGACTATGTGAGCCAAAGAAAAAAGAAAAAACTGCCATAAAACAAAACTAACCTGAGGTTTGTTAAAGTATTTTTTGAAACGAGAAAGATCAATAATCTTTATTTCTGAAAAAGAAAAATTACGACGATCCTTTTTGTTTTTGATAGTTTCTGGTAGATAAAAATAAGTTAATAAGATGCTGAGTAAGGAAATGCCTGCTGCGAGAAAAGCCGGTACTGAGTAACCAAAACGAGATAAATAACCGCCGATTGCCGGACCAATTAAAAATCCAAAACCAAAAGCTGCACTGGAAAGACCAAAAGCTTTACTGCGATTTTTTTTGGAAGTAATATCACTAATATAAGCTTGAGCAATCGTAAAATTACTACCCAGCAAACCATCAATAATTCTGGAAAGAAAAATCAGCCACAAACTATTGGCAAAACCCAAAACTAGAAAACTAATAAAAGTAGAAAATTGTGAAAGTAGTAGTAGTGGTCTTCTTCCATAACCATCACTCAATGAACCCATAATAGGAGATGAAATAAACTGAAATAAAGAAAAGACAGTCAGAATCATTCCCACCGTAAAAGGAGAGGCGCCGTACTCCAAGGCGTAAAATGGCAAAAACGGCAAAATTAAAGAAAAACCCAATACTTCCGTAATCTGAATGGCAAAGACAATTCCCAATCTTTGATCAAAATTTTTAAACATAATTAAAGAATATAACTGTCTGCTTGCTTTTCTTGAAGATCGGGCAGAATAAAAATATCTTGTTTATAAATTGGATTGGTGCCGACAAACTCAGCTTCTTGGGTTACGATTTTTTCAAAGGGTTTGCAAATAGGACAACCTGCCTCTCCATTGGGACAGCGGAAACGCTCTAATTTGCGGGCGAGCTTGATTTCTTTTGCAATTTTTAGAATGGTGTTGTGCGATTCTTTCAAATCTGGAAGATCTACTGATTCTGGTTGATCCGAAAACCCTAAGTACCAATAACTCATTCCGGTTACTGTTCTTGATTGGGTATTGGTGACGAGTAATAAATAAATAGGTAACTGCAGTGAGTCAGGACGCTCTTTTTTGGTACTAGTTTTGAAATCTAAAATCTCAACTTTATCTGTTTCTGGAGAATATTTTAGCCAATCGACTTTGCCACATAAAATAATCTCATCTTCTTCAGAAAGCCAGTATTGAGGTAAGTTTTCTTTAATTTTGATAGCTAATTCACCTACTGGTCCTGGATTTTTCATCACTTTTTGCAACATCACTTCGCCACGTTGTTTAAAGTTCAGTTCGGTTTGCTCATCAAGAAATCCGCCGATTTTTCCACTAACCTTTTTCCAGATTTGTTCATATTTTTTTAACAATGATTCCGTAAAACGTTTATCAACGGGTAGAATCGACAAACTTTCAATCACTTCATGTACTGCTTGACCCAGAGAGAGGGAAGGGGCGGCCAGCTGAACTCTATTGCCGGTATTAGGATTGCGGTAAATGTTTTTCAAAAAGTAAGCTCTGGGACATTTTTGCCAATCACTAATAGAGCTATAAGAAACCCAGGTAGCATTGAATTTATCTGGCATGAGAGTACTTTATCATATCTTTCTGACAAGGGTGTAATGGTAAAACTGGTTTTTTGCCTATAAATAATTTTTTCAATTTAGGTTTTAAATAAAGAAAAGCCTGAAGATTTACGAGATAAAGATAGAAAGGAAAGTGTGTTGTAATCACACGTGTGTATTGCTTATCGCAACACACTCCTTTTCTATCTTTTTTCTCTACTTCAGGCTTTTTCTGCACTTAATTAAAAAATATCCAGATAGGTGCCATCATTAATGCCCAAACTGCGAGAGAAAACAGGGCATTGAAGAAGATAATGGAGAAGATTACTGGTTCCCGGGGATAGATTCTTACCTCTATCCCTTTTTCATTTTCTTCTTCTTCGCTGACAAGTCTCAGGCTTATTTCTTCATCCCCTGAAACCTCCCATTCTCCACTAGAGATTTCTCCAGTGAGAGAAAAATACTTATGCTCCCCAAATTCTAGAGGAGAATAAGGTATGCCATATAGATATTCCCCGCCCCTCTCGAGCAGGAAAAAATCGAGGCTTGTTGCCTCAATGGCAACAGGGGTTTCAACATAAATATCGATGTTGTAACCTCTGTAAATTTTAACCACAACCTCTTCCTTTCCGGAATAGGTGTGGTCTCGGATCATTTCCCGAGTGATGATTGCCCATGCAAAAATTACTTGCAGGGTTATACACCATGCAAGGGCTCTTACCCATTTGGGTTTCTTGCTGAACATTTTTCTCTCCTTTGTAGGTTTACTATCCCGAATGGATAGCTTGCTGAACACTATCGATTAATGTCCAAAAAGCTACCCATTCAGGTCGGAGGGTTTTGTTTTTCGCAAATTATTAAAGTGCAGATGTAGGTTTTTTTTCTTGAAAAACAATTTGTTAGAAGCTGTTTCTAACCTTGTTTTACTCAAAACCTGCTATCAACAACCTACAGCTTAATAGCAGAAATCTAGTTAGAAACTATCCTGAAAAACTCAGGAGAAAAGATTTTATTTCCAACCAGGTTTCTACCAACAAAAAAGGAGTTTTTAAAGTTATCTTAAAGTAGGCCTCGCTCCTCTTTAGTCATATTTTTCTTATAAAAAATCCTAGAAGATTACTCTTGTAGGATGCTACATATACTAGCACAAAATATATCAAATGTCAATATTATAGGATATGTTTTGGGTGGATCCCGGGCTAGGATTCGAACCTAGAATGACAAGTTCAGAGCCTGTAGTGATGCCATTTCACCACCCGGGATTTTTTAAGGATTTTTTAAGCTTAGTTTGTTAAGCTAGCTAGATTAATAGTATACCAGAGGAGTTGTGATGAAAAAAATTTTAATTTTGGAAGATGATTTAAATTTAGCTCAAACTTTAAAAATAGCCTTAGAGAATAAACAAGTTAATGTGCGGGCAGTCAATACTCTGCAGGATTTTTATCAGCAGATAGAGAACCATCATTTTGATTTATGCGTCATGGATCGCTTGATTAATAAAGAGGATGCTTTATTGGCTGGAGAGTACGCCAAAGACATTTTACCCAAAGTCAAGATTTTGTTTTTGAGCAAAAAAGGTGAGATTAAAGATAGGATCCAAGGTTTGGAGACGGCAGGCGATGATTATTTGGCAAAACCCTTTTCTTTGGCGGAGTTGAGATTGCGAGTGCGCAATCTTTTGGCTATGCAACGAGTGACTGATCAGGAAGGGCGGCGCTTGCTGATAGGAGAGTTGGTTTTTTATCCCAATCAGGGTGTGATAGAAACCCCGGATTATAAAACCCAACTGCGCCGCCGCGAAACCGAAGTTCTGAATTGTTTGGCACAAGCTTCTGGTGCAGTTATTTCTCGTCATCAGCTCACTCGAACTTTATGGCCAGCAAATTATGAACCAAATGCCAGTACCGTGGACGTTTATATTCGTCGCTTGCGTCAAAAATTGGGAGAGTATAGTTTTATGTTGCAGACTCATCGTGGTTTTGGTTATTGCTTAACCGCTGTGCGGAGGAAAACTTAGAGTAATGACGGTGCCTTTTTGTGGTCTAGAACTTAATAAAAATTTACCGCCAAAATCTTGCTCCAAAGTTTTCTTGACAAAGTAGAGACCCAAACCAGAATGATTTTGTTTGCTGGAATAAAATTGATTGATACTCATTTTTTGTTTTAACCAATTCATTCCCTGTCCACCGTCAGCAACAGATAGCACGCCGACTTTATTTTTCAAGCTAAAACTTAAAAAAATTGGTTTGTTAATTTTTTCTGGAGCATAGCTTTCATAGGCATTGTTTAATAAACAAGCCACCATTTCTTGGAAAAAAAGTTTATTACCCGATAATTTAAAATTATCAGTTACTGGTAAGCGACTGATTAAATGTTGTTTTAATTTAGTGTCATCATTGAGCGTGAGCAGTTCTTTTAAAGCCTGTTTGGGAGAAAACCATGAATGAGTTGAAGTCGCAGTTTGCAGCGCTGAGCTTAAATAATTTGCATTGAGCAAAACGCGTTGCAAATAAATGTCGGATAAGGCTCTAGCCTCAACAGGTAGAGCTTGAACAGCGATTTGAGTATTGAGCAGAATATTGGTAATTGGGGTGGAAAAGCTGTGACGGATCACAGGGGCAGTCGAAAAAAGTGCTAGTTTTTTTGACATGATAGAAACTTACACTTTTTAGATTAAAAAATCCTTAAAATTTTGCAAGTGAAGTAAGTTGGGGTGGTTTTACTGATGAACTAGCTGAGTAATGTCCCAGATTTCCAGACAAGGAGCATGATTTACTCGACAATATTTTTTAATCAAAGCAACATTCGGTTGATCGGGAGTTAAATGCATCATTTGTCGGTGAGAATTTACTACTAACCAAACTTGTTCAAAATATTGAGCCTTTTTAGCAAAATCATCGGGAATTTCGTGAATCGGCTGACCAATGCCCTCAACCAAAATATTGGTCACATCTTGATTATGCAAATACATCAAGACTCCATCGGGCAAAGTACCAAAATAGCCTTCGGTGGCGACAGCGACGGTGTGTTCTTGAGCGGTTAATAATAAATAATCGGTTGTTTCTTTGATACCATTTCCAGCAGACCAAGCTTGTAAATATTGAGATCTATCCAGATCAGTGAAGGGCAGATGGTTGGGGTCTTGCCAGGAAATGAGGGTAAATTCTAGAGCTTTAGTGCTGACAAAAGTAATGCCAAAGATTAAGAAACTAACTTTAATGAAAAAAATGAAGGGTTTTTTTATTGCTTTTTTGGTACTCAAAAAAAACTGTTCAAAAGCCAATGAAGCTGAGATTGTTATGGGTAGGGCAGCTGGTAATAAATAACGAGGATAGAGCACTTTGCTCAATAAAATGATTGGCCCCAAGAAGCCCAAAGCAGTCAATAATAAAATAAAATGCTTTCTCTGCCACTTTGTTTGCCAAAGACCCAAGATAGGTAAAATCAGGATTGGCCAAGTTAGATAAGCATTCAGTACTTGCCAAACATGACGGCTATTGGCAAAAACAACCGGCCAAACTTTCAGAGCCAAAACTTCATTTAATGGATAAAGAAAATCGTTGCCACGATTAAATAACTGGCCAAAGGCAGGTTGCAACTTGAGACTGAGAAAAACTAACAAACCAATTAATAGCGTGCCAACACTCCAACTGAGAGTGTGAGCATGATTGATTTTTTTAGTTTTAACCAACCAAGGTACAAGTAAAAGAATCGGAATAAATAATAGAGCTGATAACTTGGTCAATAATGACAAGCCAAAAAACAAACCTGCTCCCAGTAGTGCTTGCCAACGCTTGGATTTTTTCAAACTAGCAGATAGCAAACTATTGATTGAAAGAGAAAGCCAAAGAACTAACAGGCCGTCCATCAAAGCCATTCGATGATGAAAAAACCAAAAAGGTAACCAAATCACTGTCAAAGTTGCAAAAACAACAGCGATTTTTTGGCCTCCCAGTTTTTTAACTATCGAAACTGTCACCCAAACCTGAACCAGACCGGCAATTAAAGAAATCATTCGACCAGCCAATAATGGATCGGTAAATATTTTGAGCGATCCCACTGCTAGCCAGATAAATAACGGCGTTTTGCCGTCATTGAGAGGGAAAAATAAGTATTGTCGCCAGTCGTCCAGAATAAGTTGGGCCCAACGAAGATAGATTGCTTCATCAGCAAAAACTGGTAGTTTAGTCAAAGCAGGCAGATGAGTAGCCAAATAAACTACCAAACAACCCAAGAAAAATAAAGTAATTGGCTTAAAGATTTTTTTCATGTTTTTTTATTGTAAGCTACTTTAGCTTTAAAGAGTGAAAATAAAGAAATAATCAACCACAGTCCCACTGCTCCACCCCATAAAAATAATTTTTGTTGCCACAAGACTTGACTGTCAAAGCCACCGGCCCACAACCAAGGTAGATAACGAGCCATGGCGGTTAGAGAAATTATCACCAGCCAACGTTTCCACCACCCAATTTTGATGACAGGTAGCCAGACCAAAGACCAGATCAAATACCAAGGGAGAAATTGTTGTGAACGAGCAGTAAAAAGTGGCAGAAAAAGAGCAACCGAGTTCAACCACATCAAATTAAATTTAGAAATCCTTTGTTTTATTAAAGGCACAAACCAGCGAGCAATGATTAGCAACCAAATAGGAATTAGCACCAGGGTAGCTAGTTTGATGGAAATCGAGAAAATCAATAAGCCTATGGAAAGTAATAATTTGAAAAGCAAAACACTCATTGTTTTTTTTGTCAATTGACTGCGCCCAAGCAAACAGGTTGGTTTTTCAATGACCAATAGAATAGAAGTTAAGGCTGGCACCAGCATCCATAAATCATTGTGTTGATTGGCGATTATTTCGATAAATAACAGCGGATTGGCAAATAATAACCAAAAAGAAGGCAGGCTCAATGATTTACCAGTAACTTTACTAGTTAATTTGACTATCACTTGGTACAACAAAACCAAACTAATAACAGCCCAAGCTCGAAAGAGTAACCAGGTAGCGACAAATTTGCTTGCTCCCAAAAAAGAAGGTAATAGTGAAAGAGCGGTCCAGCCGTAACCATATGGAGCTGGGGTATGGGTGTTATGCATAAACCGAACCCAATCATCACGAACAAAATCCAGAGCAACTTGAAGATGAGGATTGGCATGATAAACCAGAATCATTTTGGCATTAAAAATGTAATTAAATACATCATGAGAAAGAGCGTTGTAACTTAGCAACAGAGGAGAGAGAGCCAATAGATATTTAAAAAAATCTTTTCGCTGGACGATTTTTGCGGTTTGTTTGCCAGTCAAATAAATACCCCAAAAATAAACAGCAAATAAACCGATCATCAAACTAGCATATCCATAACTCAACCACTCTCGCTGATGAAAAAAGAACTGCCACATTCTTTGCTGAAATTGCCAATAAGGTGGCCAACTAGTGAGAATTAAGTTGGGATCGGTAAGAGAATATGACCAAAAAACGTAAAGTAAGTTGAAAACAAATAATAATTTAAATAGCAAACTTAAGGGATTACCAATTTTCAGGTTATTTTTTTTAAACATTTTTATCGATATTTACCCGTTATTTTGGCCCATCTGATCAATAAAATATCACGCAACATGCGCAAGGAATCTTTAATAGGACTGACTCGATCAGTGGCATGATGTCGCCAAAGAATGGGCACCTCAATACTCGCAAATCCCAGTTTTCTGGCCAAAAATAATAATTCCACATCAAAAGCACCAGTGAAGGCATCTGGCCGTTCTGTTTGATGACCATAAACATATAATTTTTTGAATAGTGTTTCTGCTGTGGGTGCTGAAAATAACTTAAAACCACATTGAGTATCGCTGACTCCGGGTACTGCCATAATCCGGACCAATAAATTAAAGCCTCTCCCCATCAAGTGACGATAAAATGGTTCCTTGTCTCTTTTGGCTCCTTTTATTTCTCTAGAACCAAAAATAACTTGATGAGTATCAGTAAAAGCAAATAATTTTTCTACTTCTGAAAGGGGAGTTGATTGATCAAAATCAGTAAATAAACGCCATTGACCGTTAGCAGCCAACATTCCTGCTGCCACAGTGGGTCCTTTTCCGGCGTGCAGATTTTTCAAAACTTTAATGTGAGGATGGTTCTTAGCAAAGGCCGTTAGTTTTTCAACAGTACCATCGGTGCTACCGTCATCGGTGAGGATTATTTCCCAAGAATAATCTTGAGTTTTTAAATAATCCAGCATTTCTGACAATACTCCTCTGGCAATATTTTTTTGTTCATTGAAAGAGGGCACTACCACTGATAGAAAAGGAGAGTTATTTGCCATGTTTATCATTCTAGCGGTTCCAAGCTTTCTTGGGTAGTTGTACGCAAAATCGTGATTTCTGGACCGTTATCGATTGAAAAAACTTCAGCAGGTTCTTTATTAGGAAAGACGACTATTTCATAAATGGGAGAATCAGTAACTTTACTAATTTTTTTCTCTTCATTAATAATAAACAAAGTTTCTATTTCTCCGCGTTCATTTTCTGAGACTGGCCTAGTGTGACCAGTAGTCAAAAAATAACGATAATTTTGGCCATTAATATCACGGCTTTCGGATAATAAAACCAAGTTGTACTTTTCTCCTGGTTTGACATGCTTCAAGATTTCTTGACTGGTTTGCTGAATATCAGCCATTGTCCAACCGGTAGTTTTGAGTGGCAATCGAGGGAGATTATATTGCAGAAAAACTGCCACAAATAAAATTCCGGCTAGAAAACCCAGCCAATGCGGTCTTATTTTGGTCAAGACAAAACCATAAACCAAAACAGTGATAGGAAAAAGATAGGCAATATAGTGATCAAAAATAGTGTGTTGGTACAAAGCAGTGCCCAAGATACCAAATCCCAAATAAGAAACGAGCACCCATTCTTTTTTTGATTCTTTTCCAAGTTGATGTTTTTTCCATAAATTAATCAGTAAAACAAAAGAAACCAAATACAATAATGATTGATTTAGAGGTCTATTTTTTCCAATCATATATTCAAATAAAATATGCATGCCTCTGCCCTCGGTTTCTTTGAGGGTTTCAGTAGTTTTACCCAGCAAAGATTTGACAGTACCGGTAGGAGTGAAGTTTTCCTCACTGGTTAGTAGTGATTTGAAAGCTTGAAGATTGGTGGCCTCATGTTTTAGATCAAAAAGCACCAATGGAGTTAGAGATAATAGAAAAATAAGAGCGCCGATCAGCGTTGGCAGGATCAATAACTTTAGTTGTTGCCAATAAGGACGAAGTTTCTTGGGCGCTTTCCGATGTCGTTGCCAAAAATCAACCAGCCAAATTATTCCAGCTGCCGGTGCAGCCAGTAAAGTCATGTAATGAAGTTGAATAAGGACACTAAAAGTAATTGCCACCAAGATCCAGTAACGAGGATTTTTCTGCCAAGCTTGAGCAGTAGCCCAAATCATCACGATAGAGACAAATGGCGCTGGATTGGGATTCCAGCTAAAACGAAAAGTTTGCGTAATCGTGGCACTAAAGGTAAAAAAGAAGGTAGCCAGCAAAGCTCCTGTTTTGCCGATTAGATCTTTGCCCAGTTTATAAATAAGATAAGTGACTATCACTCCCAATAAGGCTACAGCATAGACAGGTCCCAATGGACTGGGATAAGAAAGCCATAAAAAAGGTAGCATAAAGTAGTAATAAAGTGGACCTAAGTACATATTGCCCACACTAGTTACAGGACCGATAAAAACCAGATCCTTTTGACGGAAAATATCAGCTACCACGATAGCATCGCGACCTTGATCGCCTTGAAATTGCAAGGTGCCAGCAAGATTATAAAAACGCAAAAAAACTCCACTTATCAACAACAATCCCAGGATGATTTTTTTCCAGGAGGCAGTTACCTTCATTTAATGAGCCTTGTTTTGTTTTTTCCAAATAATCTTACTGTAGGCAAAAAAGTTCCAGAACATCCCAATCAAGATTCCTACGACGGCATACATTGTGCCGGTGTCGATAGTAAAATTGATTATGGGTAGAGTGAATAAATCAAACAAACCAAGATACATTTCTCCCAGAAAAGCAATTAATTGCTGAATAATAATTGAGCCTCCTGAAGCTAAGTTAAATTGTAAAAATTTGGAGAAATATTGTTTGGATTGTAATTTTCGATCAGAAAAAGTCCAAAAATTATTAAAAATAAAATTACTTATAACGGCTCCCTCAATGGCTAGGAAAAAGGCAAGTTGAAAGGGAAATAATAATCGCCAGATTTGCAAAGTAGATAACTGCACAAAAGCACCGACACTACCCACTACCAAAAATTTAAAGATTCTGTTTTTGAAAATTTCTTGTAAGCGAGCCTTCATGATGTATAACAGAGTATTTTTAATATACTCTGGTCCTATTTTACTTTTACCAAAATTACGATCTTTGAAGTGAAATGGCACTTCAGCGACCTTGAAACCCTTACTGATAGCTTTATGTAAAAAGCCTATCTGAAAAGTATATCCTGAAAAACGCTCTGTTGTTAGTTCTGGAGAAACGGCTTGATAAACTTTTTTATTAACGGCTCGATAACCAGTAGTCCAATCACGCACATTAAAATTGGTCAACACAATGTTGATGAATAAATTACCTATTACACTCAGGAATTTTCGATGCAGACCCCAATTATCAGGAATACTGCCACCAGGAATATAGCGCGAGCCCAACACCAAATCATTGCCGGCTTCGATTTTTTTCAAAAACTGCGGAATTTTTTTGGGATCGTGAGATAAATCAGCATCAAACTGAAAAACGAGATCGGCTCCCAGTTCATTAAAAGCATGAGCCATGCCTTTGAGATAAGCCCCACCCAAACCGGCTTTTCGTTTGTTGAGAAATAAATGCAAATTACTATATTTATTTTGCAGTTTTTTTACCAATTCATAGGTTTTGTCTGGAGAAGTATCATCAACTACCAAGACTCCGCATTGCCAATTTTTAACGGTACGCAACACAGCATAGACTTGTTCCAGGGTAGCAGTGATGTTTTCTCGCTCATTATAAGTAGGAATGATGATAATGGCCGACTTTTTTTTCATAAAATGAATCTTACGCCTTTATTTTACGTTCTTCTTCTAGTTCGGCCTCAACCATCAAAGTGACCAATCCCTCAAAATCTACTGATGGTTTCCAACCTAGTTTCTTTTTGGCTTTGCTAGCATCACCAATGAGCATGTCTACTTCTGCTGGTCGATCAAAAACGGGATTATGTTTGTAAATTGATTCCCAGTCATTAATCCCGGCTGCTTTACTGGCTAGTTGTAAAAATTCTCTGACGGAGTGAGTTTCTTCAGTGGCGATCACAAAATCTTCTGCCTTATCTTGTTGTAACATCAACCACATGGCTTCCACATAATCTTTGGCATAGCCCCAGTCTCGTTTTGATTCTAGATTGCCCAGTTCCACGAATTGCTGTTTGCCCAATTTTACTCTGGCTACTCCATTGGCAATTTTTCTGGTAACAAACTCCAAACCTCTACGAGGGGACTCATGATTGAATAAAATGCCAGAGACGGCAAATAAGTCGTAAGATTCTCGATAATTAATCGTAATCCAATGACCATAAACCTTGGCTACTCCATAAGGAGAGCGTGGGTAAAATGGTGTTTTTTCATTCTGTGGAGTTTCCAGCACCTTACCAAACATTTCACTGGAGCTGGCTTGATAAAACTTAGCCCCTGGACAAGCTAGACGCATTGCTTCCAATACTCTGGTTACTCCCAAGCCAGTAAATTCGCCAGTCAAAACTGGTTGTTCCCAGGAAGCTTGCACAAATGATTGAGCAGCTAGGTTATAAACTTCATCAGGCTGAGTATCTTTAAAAGCAAAAGTGAGTGAGTTCTGATCAACTAAATCTCCTGAAATTAATTTCAAATTGGGATTGTGAACAATTTTTTTAATACGATCAAAATTTTGGGTACTGGTTCTGCGAGTCAGTCCATAAACTTGATAGCCTTTTTCCAATAAAAACTCAGCTAAATATGATCCGTCTTGACCGGTAATGCCGGTGATAAATGCTTTTTTCATAAATTCCCTTTCTTATTGTTGTCTCCACCAATTTAATATTCGTTCCAATGTTTTTTCAAGAGGAATAGTTGGTTGCCAACCCAGTTTACTAATTTTACTAATCTCAGCCACGCTACGAGGAATATCTCCCGGACGTTGTTTTTGCTCCACCACTTTGATTGCAAAATCAACCGTAGAGAGAGCCTTCATTCTGGCCAATAGTTCTTGAATAGTAACATCTTTACTACTACCCACATTATAAACTTCACCGGATTTTCCTTCAGCCATCAATAATAAATAGGCTTGGACAATGTCTTTTACATCAGAAAAATCTCTGGTAACTTGTAGATTGCCTACTTGAATTTCTTGTTGTAGCTTTCGTTCAATTTGAATAATCTGATGAGCAAAATCGCTGACTACAAAACCTTTTTCTTGACGCTCGCCAATGTGATTGAATGGTCTGACTCGCACAATATCCAGCTCAAAACGTACGGCATAGGAATAAGCCAACATGTCTTGGGCAACTTTGGAAACGCCATAAGGATCATGAGGACCCAAGATGCTGGTTTCACTTAGAGGCTCTGGTGAACTGGCGTACTCAGAAGCACTGCCGATTGATAATAGACGAGCTTGGGGAGTATGCACGCGCATTGCCTCCAGCACATTCATTTGAATCTCGACATTGGTCTCGATGGCTTTGGCGGTATTTTCCAAACTTAGACTAGGTGAAGAGAAACTAGCCAGATGAAAGATTTGAGTTGGTTGAAGCTTAGTAAAAACTTTTATAACTGCTTCTGTTTGAGTTAGATCGAGTTGATGAATGTTGGTTGCAGGTAATAACTGACCGACAAATCCAGGTTTATTTGAAAAACTAGTAACATGAATGGTCTCTGGAGCTTGATTTTTGGCCAATAAAGCCTCTACCAAATGAGAGCCAGCAAACCCAGTTCCTCCAGTGATTAAAATAATATCGGTCATGATGGGCGTCCCAAGCCTAGATAGTGATAACCTATTTTTTTGATGATTGTTGGAGAAAATTGATTGCGAGCATCAATAAACCACTGTTGCTTGGTTGTTTTAGTTTCGGCAAAATCAAAACCAATAATTTCTGGCCACTCTACCAAAGCAATAATGACATCTGCATCTTTGACGGCTTGTTTGAGAGTTTCGGATTGCTGATGATTTTTTTCCATTTTTTCCAAACGTAAAAATCTTTGCCAATCGGCCATGGGATCAAAACTAGTTACACTAGCTCCTTTACTCAGCAAAATCGGAATGACTAGGGTGGCGGGGGATTCACGCATATCATCAGTATTTGGTTTGAAAGATAAGCCCAAAACAGCCACTTGTTTATTTTCCCAACCACCAATCTTCTTTTCAAAATTGTCCAAGAGTTTGGGAATTCTGTCTTGATTGAGATCATTGACTTTATTGAATAAATTATCACTCTCACCAATGGCGCGTGAATAAGCCGCCAACTCTTTTACATCTTTGGGAAAACATGAACCTCCATAACCAAAACCAGGATACCAATAATGAGCTCCAATACGTTTATCAGGACTAATGGCTACCACAACTTCTTCTACATTAGCTCCATTTTTTTCACACAAATCGGCAATTTGATTGATAAAAGTGATGCGGGTGGCTAGATAAGCATTGGCTGCATATTTGGCCATTTGAGCCGATTCTGGCTTAACTCTGATCATTGGAGCCTGCAGTGGTCGATGTAATTCTTCTAGTTTTTTAAAGACTTGTTCATTAGTGGCACCCAACACGATGCGATCAGGATGAAGAGTGTCTGCTACGGCTGAACCTTCTCGCAGAAATTCTGGGACAGCAGCAGTGTAAAAGGCAGTTTCAGTGTGCGAATGAATCAATTCCTCCACTTTATCCAAAGTGCCGGGTGGAACAGTGGACTTAATCACGACAATGGCTTGTTTTTGCAAGTGAGGAGCAAGTGACTCTACACTGGCAAACACAAACCGCAAATCAGCTTGGCCATCGGGAGCGGAAGGAGTGCCTACCGTAACAAAAATAATCTCAGCATCTTTGATGGCAGTTTGATAATCCGTGGTAAAACTTAGGTTGTGGTGAGCCTGTTGTTCTTTGAGAAGTTCTTCCAAACCAGGCTCATAAAAAGGCACCTGACTTTTTTTCAAGCTGGAAATTTTTTGTTCATCAACATCCAAACCAATGACCTGGTGACCAAAGGAAGCATAAACTGCTGCCGTTACTACTCCTACAAATCCGGTACCGATAATAGTGATGTTCATAAATTTCTCTAGATTATTGAGCCAGTATATCATTCCAAAAAGGACTTAGCATTATATAATTGAAGAGTGCAAATCTTTATTTTTACTCTTTTCCCTGAGTTTTTTAACTCAGTCTTTGCGACCTCCATTCTTGGTCGGGCCTTGAAAAATAAGTTACTCAAAATTCAGATAGTCAATCTGCGTGATTTTGCGACTGATAAACACCACACCACTGATGATCGGCCTTATGGTGGTGGTCCGGGTATGGTGATGAAAGTGGAGCCGATTAATTTGGCACTACAAGAATTTAAGTTTAAAAAGGGAATGGCGAAAGAGAAAATTATTCTCACTTCCGCCAAAGGTAAGGTTTTTACTCAGCAAACGGCTGGAGATTGGCAGACGCTAGATCGCCTGGCACTCATTTGCGGTCACTATGAAGGAGTAGACGAGCGAGTAGTAAAACACTTGATCGATGAAGAAATCAGGATTGGTGATTATGTGCTGACTGGTGGCGAACCAGCTGTAACAGTGATGGTTGATGCTTTGACCCGATTAATTCCTGGAGTACTCGGTAATGAGTTAAGCAATCTGGATGAATCGCACAGCACACCAGGTAAACTTGGTCATCCACAATATACTCGACCAGAGAACTACCAAGGTTGGCGCGTACCGGCAGAATTACTGACCGGCGATCATCAAAAAATCACCGCTTGGCGCAAAAATCAAAAAAGCTAAAACTCTACTTCTCCAATTGCCTCTTCGATCGTTTTTTGTTTAAAATCCAAGATTTTTGTCAATTTAGTGGTATCCATGGCGGTATTGCGCTGATAAGGACGCTCGGATTTAGCTAGATAAGCGTCCAAATCTCCCTCTTTAATTTCGCCACCCAGCTGAAGAGCTTCATTGATTAGTTTGGCAAACTCAAAATCAGACCAACTCTCCCCACTAGAGGCGTGATAAAGACCGGTCAGTTTGGTGCGAATCACAAAATCCAGTACTTTACTAAAATCATTCACATAGGTGGGACCAAAAAAATGATTGGTAAATTGTGGATGAAGAATTTTTTCTTGAATGCCTTTGATAATCAGGTGCACGGTATCTATTTTTTCAAATTGATCGGAACGAAAAGGCTGGTCAATGCGCAGGATAGTTGTAGGTGCAGTTGATTTTTTGACCGCTTCTTCAGCCAACCATTTGGTTTTGCCGTACCACTCAATGGGATTGGGTTGATCTTGTTCAGTGTAAAGTTCTTTTTTTTCGCCATCAAAAACATAAGCAGTAGAAACATAAATAATATGTTTATTGGTTACTTCTGCTGCTCGAACAATATTCTCTGTTCCCACTACATTTACCCTATAAGTCAATCCATTTTTATCATCAGTCTGTTGCCAAGCACCAGTGACATCGGTAAATGCTGCTAGGTGGATGACGTGGGTGGCTTGAGAGGTTTGAAAGCGTTTGAGCACTTGTTCATAGTTAGTGATGTCTATTGGTTGGTTTTTGTCGCGCAGATCAAGATTGTCAAATTCATAGGTATTATGGAAATCCAGAGCAAAATGCGAGCCAACCAGTCCATTTAAACCAGTGGTTAATAAATTATTTTTCATAAAAATCTTTCTAGAGCTTAATTTCTGTACCAATTAGCTTGAGTAAGTTCTGATTGACATAGCGATTGGAGAGCCAAGGAACAACGGTAGCATAGCCTTGAGAGAGTGCATTGGCATCAAAATGCAAATCGCCGGTTAAGATTCTGGGGTCGGCACCAATTTTTTGATAGGTTTTGACCTGGTGATCGACCGCTAAAGTATAGGCATAATATTTTTTATAAGCTTGTTTGGCCGGTTCGCAAATTCTCAGAAAATCAGGTTGGTTTTCAGGAAGATTGAAGTTTAATAACTCAGCTCCCCAAAAATCATTTTCTAAAGTCAGCTCAATCAATTTGCGCACTGTGCTGGTGGGATATTTTTTATATTTTGCCAAAGGTAGATTGGGAGCAGTTTTATCCCATAGCTCTTCCGGCACTCGCCAACTAAAAACTAATGCTTTTGGGGCAATGGCTTTTTCTAGGGCATGGTTAGCAGCGCCCAATGTGCCAGAAGCGGGTACTGAGCCTACATTGGTACCCATATTCATACCAGAAAAAATCAAATCAAAATCATTGCCATATAATTCTCCTGCCAGCTCTATTGCATCAGAAGGGGGACCATCCACCCACAAAACCTCCATCCCATCAACTTGATCTTTACCCCAATTACCTTTTCCTGGGAAACTCCCACCAGTAGAACTTTGCTGAGTTTTGGGAGCAGCAATAATAATTTGTTCAAATTTTTCTTTCAGAATTGAGGCCACGATGCGCAAACCTAAGGCTTGATAGCCATCATCATTGGTTAGCAGTACTTTCATAAAAATCCTTAGGCTTAATTTTTATAATGTTCGGTAAAATATTGTTGATTGGTTTGTTTTAATTTTTTCCACCACGCTTGGTTTTCTTGATACCATTTTACGGTTTGTTCTAGACCTTTCTGCAGAGTAATACTCGGTTCCCAACCCAACTGCGCTTTGGTTTCACTCCAATCAATAGCATAACGGCGATCGTGACCAGGTCGATCTTTGACGTGTTCGATTTTATCTTCACTTTCACCCATGATTTCCAAAATCATTCTGGAGATTTCCAAGTTGGAAACATCTTTGGTCATACCACCTACAAGATAAGTTTTACCCAGTTTTCCATCAGCAAGCACTCGATCAATGGCCCGACAATGATCTTCTGTGTGTAACCAATCTCTGACATAGAGGCCGTCGCCATAGACAGGAATTTTTTTACCTTCCAGTAAATTGGTGATAGTAAGAGCAATGAATTTTTCCGGAAATTGGAAAGGGCCGTAATTATTGGTGCAGTTGGTGATGGTGTAAGGCAGACCATAAGTAGTGCCGTAAGCGCGCACCAAGTGATCTGCTGCTGCCTTGCTGGCAGAGTAGGGACTGTGGGGATTATAGGGAGTATCCAGAGTAAATTTCTCAGTAGTGTTCAGAGGCAATGCCCCAAAAACTTCATCAGTAGAGATATGATGAAAACGTTTTAAATTATGTTTGAGAGCAGACTCTAGCAATATCTGGGTACCAATAATATTGGTTTCCAAAAAAATTTCTGGATTTTTGATTGATCGATCCACATGTGATTCGGCTGCAAAATGAACAACGACATCTATTTCATCCATGATTTTATTGACAAGTTCTTTATCACGAATATCACCTCTCACAAAAGTATAATTGGGCAAATCATTAACACTGGTCAGATTATCCAAGTTGCCTGCATAGGTAAGTACATCCAAGTTGATGATTTGATCTTCCGGATGGTTTTTAAACCAATAATGAATAAAGTTGGCACCGATAAATCCGGCTCCCCCAGTAACTAAAATTGTTTGACTCATAATTTTTCCTCAATTTCAATTTCTTTAATTTGTAGTGACTCTATTTGAATTTCTAGTTGTTTTAGTTTTTCTTGTTCGACACCAAGGGCTGAGTGATAGTAACCAGCCAAAAAAGCCAGTATTACGATAATGGCTACCAATAATCTAATGACAAACCGCGGTTCAATTGGCTGGGGAAGTTTGGTAAACATAAATTGATTAACTTTGGCTAATTATGACCTAAAATTAGTTTTTCTTGAACTAGTGTTTGAAATTTTTGCTCATCAGTGATGATGTAAACCCATTGATATTGATAGATTGACAAACGAGCCGGATTGTCCAAGACGCCGTCAGTGGGATCATCATCAATGTCGCTCAGTTGATGACTGGTAAATTCCAAATTTTCTCGATAAGGCAATAATGTTTTGATAGTAGCAACCAGTTCTGGTAAAGATAATGCTTTGGCAAAATCTCTTTGATAAAAAACATAGAGCTTGGCAGCTAATTCTGGTTGAGTGAGGAATAGTTTGTAGTTAGTAAGTTTGGTAATTAATGCAGCAATGACTTGTTGTTGACGCGCTCCACGAGCTAAATCATGACCTTGTTCGTCTTCACTGTGTCTACTGCGAATATATTGTAAGGCTCGCGGTCCAGATAGTTTTTGTTCTCCCGCTTCAAAAACAATTGTTTCATAAAGAATTTCTGGATCGGTTTCCACCGAAACATCAACATCAGACTTGGGATAGAGTGGATCGGTGAAGCCTTTTTCTACTTTTATCTCCACTCCATCTACTAGATCGATCAGTTCTTGAAGTTGATCAAGGGACAAAACTAGAGTGTGGTGGATGGGTATGCCAGTCATTTCTTGAACGACTTCAGCAGTGAATTGTTCTGGATTATCAGGATAACGTTCTTGACCATAAATATAGAGAGCATTGATTTTAGTTTGATAAACATCACTCCACAAATCTCTGGGTAAAGGGAGAGTATTGATTTCTCCATTTTTAAGATTAATAGAAAAAAGCATGATGGTATCGGTTAGAGTGGGAAAATTACTACGATCCGCAGTTGTGTCTGTGCCCAATAATAAAATGTTTTTATGATCTTGATCTGCTATGGGAGCTGTTTGCCAACCGGTTTTTAATTCTTCAATCAAGCTTGCTCGATCAAGTTTGGCGATGGTTAAGAATTTTTGGAATTGACCATAGCTCCAGATTCCTATTCCTAGAGCAGTTATTAGTAACATCAAAATAGTGATGCCCGCCGTCAAAAAAATTGCTTTGAGAAAAACTTCCCCAAACTTGAAATCAGATTTTGACCGGTTGGAATCTGAGAAAGACGTGATAGAAGCGGAGGGAAAAGTTTTAGAAGAGTGAGTCTTGGCAGTTTCTTGTTTGGTAACAGTTGTTTTTTTCATAGATTAAACCTTAGTTTGATAGGAATTGTAGCAAAACAAAAGCATCTTGGGTATTCACCCTTAGATAGGCTACAATGTCTTTGTGAAAAAAATAAAAACCTGGTTGCCACTTTATTTTTTGATTTTAATTTTTTTGGCCAGCTCTTGGTCGTTATTTAGTCCCAAATTTTTTCGCATTCATGACTATACTCATGCTGGTCGAATCGCTGAGATGACGAGAGCCTTGGGTGACGGTCATTTTCCCGTTCGTTGGACGCAGAATTTTGGATTTGGCTACGGCATGCCTTTATTTGAGTTTTATGGTCCACTGCCTTTTTATTTGGGAGCCATCATTTATTGGTTGAGTGCAGATGTAGTATTGGCCATCAAAGCACTTTTTCTTGTGGTTAATGCGGGCACCATCATGGGTGGCTATCTGTTGGGAAAAAAATTATTTGGTAAAAGTGGTGGTTTGTTGACTGCGGCTGCCCTAACTCTGGCTCCTTATCGAGCAGTCAATTTATTTGTGAGAGGGGCGCTCAATGAAGCTTGGGCGATTCTATTTTTACCTTGGATTTTCTTGGGTGTTATCAAGGTTTTTCATCGTGAGAAAAATGGCTGGTTGATGCTGAGTTTGGCCTTAGTGGGATTATTTTTATCACACAACATTATTACTCTACTTTTTATGCCTATCCTAGGTCTTTTTGTGTTTGGGTTTTTTGTGATTTTATTTTGGCGCAAAGCACCAGAGTTTTTTTATCGCAATCAATTTCGTTGGCGAAACTTTGTTAGAATTTTGGGTAGTCTAGCGCTAAGTGTATTGTTGGCTTTGGGTTTATCGGCTTTTTATTTAATACCGGCGTTTTTTGAAAAAAACCTCACTCAAATAGAAGATACGATCTTTACTTATTATTTTGATTATCGTTTACATTTTTTATATATCAGGCAATTTTTTCAACCCAATTGGGATTATGGTGGCAGTGCTTGGGGAGTAGATGATGATATTTCTTTTTTCCTGGGTTGGGGACAGTGGCTTAGTTTGGGCGTGTTGGGTTTGATCAGTGTAGGAAGATTTTGGAATTGGCTGAGAGGTCGCCAACCGCTTTTTCCTTCAAAAAAAGTTTTGGGCTTGGTATTACTTTTCGGCTTTTTACTTTTGATTGGTTTTTATATGTCTTTACTGAAATCACAGTGGTTGTGGGATCAAATATTTTTATTAAAATATGCTCAGTTCCCCTGGAGATGGTTGAGCATTATTATTCTATTAATCGCTCTTTTGATTGGCAGTCTGACTTGGTTTATCAAAAATAAATTGACAAGAGTTTATGGTTCATTATTACTAGTGATCATCATGGTCATTGGTTCAGTGACTTATTTTAGACCAGAAAAATTTTTGGAGCGCAATGAAGACTATTATTATACCGATCCACTTTTGATGAGAAAAAACCTGAGTAATATTCTGCCTGATTATGCAGTAGTGGGCATGCCCATCCCGCCGACCTTGATTCCGGAAGAGTTAATTATCAATAGTCAAGAATTACCAGCAGATAGTTTCGAGATATTGGTGGAACGAGTACATGAAAAATTGATCAAGACTAATTTTACCAGTGAGGCCACTCTTGAGCTGGCCGTAGCCGACTATCCCGGCTGGGGGCTAGAAATTGATAACCAACGCTGGAATCGCCAGATTGGTGAAAATGGCAATATCTCTGTAACAGTGCCAGCCGGCCAGCATTTAGTTGCTTTACGTTTTCTGTCTACTCCCGTTAGAAAATATGCTGACTTACTTAGTTTATTTTCTTGGTTGATATTGGTCTTTTTATTGATTCCCAAAAAACAATTAAATTCATTAAATTTAAAGAAAAAAAATAAATCATGATTCAACACACTCCAGTTGATACCACAGACGAAGTTGAAGAGTTATTAACTGACGCAGAAGAAATTGCCAATATTAAACATCGCTCTGTAATGGGCGCTTTATCTTATTTTTTGAGAACAGCGGTTTTACAGATCATTGGTTTGGTTTCGGCTTTGATTTTGAGTGCCTTTTTTTCGCCAGAAGATTTTGGCATATACGGTTTCGTGATTCAGATTATTGGGTTGTTAATTTTCTTTTCCGATATTGGTTTGGCTGCGGCATTGGTGCAAAAAAAGGATGAGCCAAACAAAAGTGAATATAGAGTGGTGTTTACTCTTCAGTGGCTATTGAGTTGGTTGATTGTAGGAATCATTATTTTGTTGTTGCTAACGGGCTGGGTTCAAGCCAAAGTGGGTGGGGCTGGAGCTTGGTTGCTAGTCAGCTTGGCTATCTCATTTCCTCTGGCTACCTTGAAAACAATTTCTTCCATCAAGTTGGAGCGTAAATTATTATTTAATAAATTGGTTATTCCCCAAATTTTTGAGCAAATAGTTTTTTATGGTTTGCTGGTTTATCTAGCTTGGCATGGCTTTGGAGTTATTTCTTATGCCTATGCCATTGTGGCCAGGTCCATCGTGGGAGTAATAATTATGTGGTCGATCGAACCGTGGCGGGAAATTGGCTTGCGTTGGAATACTAAAGTACTCAAATCATTATTGAGTTATGGCGTAAAGTTTCAGCTCAATGATTTTCTAGCTCGCATCAAAGATCAACTTTTCTTTTTGGGACTGGGCATATTTTTACCATTAGATCAATTTGGTTATATTCAATGGGCAAAAAGCTGGTCGCAATACCCATATAACCTCACTGTCCAGAACGTATTAGCCATCACTTTTCCCACTTATTCGCGTTTACAATCACGTACTGACTTACTCAAAAAAGCGATCGAAAAATCACTGTTTTTCATTTCTTTGGCCATTTTTCCTATTTTGACAGCAATGAGTGTTTTTATTTGGCCGTTAATTCAAGTAGTAGAGAGATATAAACAATGGGAGCCTGCCGTGGTCAGCTTTATTTTATTTGCACTAAGCATCGGTTGGGCAGCTCTTTCTACTCCCTTGGTCAATACACTCAATGCTATTGGACAGATCAATAAGACTTTAAAATTAATGAGTTTATGGACAATGCTAACTTGGATTATCACTCCGCTTTTGCTTTGGAAAGTTGGATTTAACGGAGTGGCTTGGTCGGCACTAATCATTTCTTTTACCTCGGTTTTGTCAATTAGGATGGTCAAAAAATATGTCCCAATCGAGGTTTTTCCTCAAGTAAAATTGGCTTTAATAGGATCAGTAATCATGGCTACTTTAGGTTTACTAGGTATGCAAATCTGGACTCAGGGTTTGCGAATGTTAGTTATTGGCATAATTTCAAGTGGCCTGATTTATTTACTGAGTATTGCTTTATTTGGTTGGCGCCAGCTCAACAAGGAAGTGCACAGTTTATTGAGAAAATAAATCAGTTTCAAAAGGAAAACTATTTTTCAACCGGACATAATTGACTCCGAATGAGGGGATTGTCAGTTTCAAAGAAATAAAAACTCTCTTTAGGTTCATGCCAACGATTTGGCAGATAAACAGTGGCGATTGGTTTTAGATTTTTTACTACTGGAAAGTTTTTGGTAATGATTAGAGTATTTGGCAGACAATAATCTTCAGAATGAATGGTTTTAAAAATGAGGTTACCCAGTTGATTAACCCTAGAATTAAAAATTTGTTGTTGATTTTTGATGGCTTGTTGAAACTCTAAAGGGTTAATTGGGGTAAAAAAGGCAATAAAAATATAAGGTTGGCCATCATCAGTGCTAACCAAAACTTGTTGATATTGATCTTTATAAAGATTTAATTTATGAACCATTTCTTGTTGATCAGCTTGCCAATAAGAGGTAGTTTCCTCCGCATAAAAAAGAAAATAATGCGAAATTTGTGAAAGAAAATTTGCCATAAAAACAAGAAAGATAAAAGCTTCCATCAAAGTGACTGAAGTTGACGACCAATGCTTTTTAAAATAAAGATGAACTCTGCTCAAGCCAATCACGACAATCAATAATAAAACAGGCAAAAGTAATAAACTGCGCAAGCCATGTGGTGCATCAGTGGTTAGGCTGGCGGGCAGAGGAGCTAGAAAAACCCAGCTTAAAATCAGCAGATTCTCTTTACTTCGTTTTTTCAAAACTTCGGCAAAACCAATAATTAGAAAGGGGAGCGCTACTAATTGTAGTTTGCCTACTTGATGAATGCTGATTCTGGGAGTGGCATCAGTGCCAAAAAATAAAAACTCAGGAGAAAAATGACCTAGATATCGATAGGCAATTTCTTGCAAATAATAAACTCCTTTATTGGCCAAGATTCTGCGCAAAGGAACACTGGCGGTCGTAAAACGATATAAGCTTTCTGTTTGCAATCTTTGCTGTTCACTATCATTAAAAATGGCTACCGCCTGAGGTCTGGTCAAAATATTATTTTGTTTGAAAGCAATCAAGAGGGGAGTGATGCTGAGTAAACCTACAACCAAACTCAAAATAAAGATTTTTTTCTCTTTGAGTAGTTGCGAACGATAAATTAGAAAGTAACTGAAGAGAAAGAACGGTAAGATTAATCGCAGACTGTGATACCAGTACAAACTAAAACCCAATAAAACGGTAGCTAGAATCAGACGCCAACTGAATTTTTTTTCATGAATTAATAACCCGACTCCTGTTACAAAAAGAGGTAGGGCAGCGTACCATTCCAGCGTAAAGCGTGATAAATGAATCGCCAAAGGTGAGAAAGCCAATAAACCAGCTAGTATTAGGGCCTCTGTTGTTCTTTTAAAGTATTGTTTCCCCAAAAAATAACCGGCAATAATCAAACTGGTACCAATAAAAACATTGAGCACTCTAACTGAGAAAACATTAAGACCCAGACAATTAATGATAGGCACAAGCATCATACTATAGAGTCCAGTTTTGAAATCACCAAATGATTCAATAAATATGGGCCAACTGCGACCGAACTCGTCTTTGCCAGTCAATAACAGAGAATAAGCATTGTAACCGACAGAAGCCTCATCCCAATTAAAACCAGCAGGGGTGTCAGTCAAATTAATGAATCGGAAAATAAAACCCAACGTCACAATAACAGTCAATAAAATTAAGCTTATATTTTTCCTCATGATTTAAAAAAAATACTCCCCTACTCTATTTTAAATTATCAACATCCTATAATTTAAGGTTTTTTGAATTTCAGCTTTAATTTTTTTCTAATCAAAGTAATACTATCGGTCGTTATCAACCATAATCCTATAATTAAACTACTGATTGAAATATTATTGGCCCAAGTTCTAATGGGAGTGTCGGTAAACTGAACACTAAGTTGAGTTTGATTGGTGGATATTCGTGCACCCAACAAACCATATTTACCAACAGGATAAGACTCAAGAATTTGCTGATCACTCTTGATTTGCCAACCAGGAAAATAATAACGAGTAATGATTAATTCGCCAGGTTTTCCATTGGTTTTTATCTCCAGTGAAGTGAGGTTATCGGCCACTTGAACGTCCAAGATTTCCAAGGCTTCTGAGCTGGTCGCTATGGGAAAAGAGTGACCTTTTGGCAAACACTCCTGTGTCCATTTGGGTAGATATTCGTACTGCCAAGTTGAGGAGCTACACAGATCTTCTGCTCTAAACTCATCAGTAAAGTAATATCCGGACGGGGTCATGAGCGGCTGATTTTGCCACCAAGTCAAAGAAAGAAGAGTAATTCCCAATAAAATAGCAATTAGATCTTTTTTCCAATTAGCCAAGCCCAGGCTAACAATCAAGACAGCCAAAAGGCTGATAATCATTAGATAACGAGAGGGAAATTGAGTCATTTGCAAAAGACTACTATTTTCCCAAATCACTCTACTCCATTTACTTTGAATAAATAATGCCAACAATAAACCGCTGACAGCAAACCACCAGAGTGAGGATTGCACCATCATCTGTTTGCCAGTCAATCTTTTTAATTGTTGCCAACTGAAGATGATCGCTATCCCAGCACTCAGGCTCAACCAGGACCCAACAGTCATGGGCAGAATGGTGGGATCGGCATTTTTTTGCCAACCGACCAGTTCAACAAAAGAAACAAAGCCACTTTGAAAGCCTTGGGTGACATAATCTATTTGACTGTACCAAACCAATGATTTTTCGACTATTACTGGCAAAAGATAGGAAGCTGAAAGACCTATTGATAGTAAGCCTGCCCAAGCCAAATTCCAGCGTTTGGTTGGTTTGAGTTGATGAAAATAAAGATCCCAAATCCAACGCAAACCCAGAAAAGGCAAAACAATAAAGGCTGTAATCATATGAACATACATGAAAGTACTGATAGCTAGCGCCAGCAAACCAATACTCAGTTTATTTCTTGGGCTAGTTTTCAGATTTTCATAAAGCCAAAAAAGCCAGGGAGTAAGGGCAAAACCACTCAATTCGCCCAATGAACCTCTCACATAAGCATCATAGTTGAAATAACCGCTACCAATCAGCAACAAGCTACCGATAACAGCGACCCAGGGTTTTTGAGGAAAGAGTCGGCGCAACCAAGTCCACATGCCCAAGGCTCCCAGTAAATAACACAACTGAAAAGCAAGCTTAACGGCATTGAGCGGATGATTACCAAGAAAAACCAATCCAGCAGTCAAGTAATAAACCAGCGGAGAATAAAAATTAAAAAAAAGATAACCGCCACCATTACCAAAATCACTGAGTATTCTGACTGGAAATTGACCGCGCTCAAGTTCATGAGCCATAGCCACGGTTCTGATAACATGGACATCATCAAAGGAATACCACATTCCTTGAGAAATTCTCATCTTACGAATAGCTAAAAATATTCCACCCAAAATGATGCCGAGACTAATGATTAAAATCAACCACTTTTTGGTAGTTTTAAGTTTTAATAAGTTGGAAAGTTTAGTGATTATTTTTTTGTACATTTTGGTAAGCCCGACCAATAATAATTAACCAGAAAGGAATTAATTGTAGTAGATAACGACCATAAACGGCCGATCCAAGGAGAAAAATTCCCAATAAACCTAGAGTATAAAGAATAATTATGGCTGTCTTTAATGATAGTTTTTGTTTGATGAGTGAAATGAGATAAACAATAAACAAGATAGGCCAACTCCAATTCCAATCACCGCTGGGCAAATATTGCCGAGTTGGTTCCCACCAAGCTTGATATTTTCCCAGAAACAAAGTCTGCAAAATAATAAACTTGGGAATGGTTCGATTACCTGTCCACCAACGGAAACGAAACCATTCAAAACGAATAAAATCCATCAATGAATGCTGATGAAGAAAGAAAACAATATAACTAAATAAATAAGTGATTACGGCTATTACCAGACTCAAAATTGCTTTTTTCCAAGTTTGTTTTTGCCAAACCCAGATACCCAACAGACCAATAAATAAAAAAATGATCGGAAAAAAATACTTAGTAGCCATCAACAAACCCAGCACTAAGCCAAGCAAAGTATATTTTTGCCAATTTTCTTTTGTCAAAAATAAAACATTAAAAAATGCCAACGACCAAATTAAAATCTGCAAATCAAAAAGAGCCGTGCGCAAATGGCCACTCAAACCACTGCCCAATGCCAAATAACCAACTGCCAAGAAAATAAAGGTCTCAGAAAACTTCAATTGTTTTAGAAGAAGAGCAAATAGACTCAAACAAATAGCAAACAATAAAATATTGATGACTAAAACTTGATTAAATAGTTGTAGCGACAGACCAAATAAATATTTACCCAGTGGAGGATGCTCAAAATTGATTGTCGTGGGATCTTCGCCCCGAAGATAGGCTTCGGCTGCATACTGATAGAGAGTATTGTCATCTATTTTTTGTAAAGCTTCATCGCCCAGAACATACTGCGATTGACTGTAAGCTAGACTGATAGCCTTACGATTGGTGGGAATGAAGATTTCGGCGCGATGAATTAAGGTTGCTAGAATGGTAGTAGAAAAAATTAAAACAAAAAGCCAAAAGATGGAATTGGTCAATATTTTTTTCATTTAACTTAAAAAAATTGTAACAGTTTAGAAAAACTGTCACAAGGTTAAAGATCAATCGACGATTGATTATCATCTATTTTTACTTTAGTGAAAAAACGGTACAATGACGACATGCGCTCAGTCAAATTATCGGTAGTGATCAATACCAAAGATGTGGCTAACACTATTGTACGGACTTTGAGATCGGTTAGTTTCGCGGATGAAATCGTGATAGTGGATATGTACAGCAGTGACGGCACTCTCACCTTGGCCAGAAAATTCACCAAAAAGATTTTTCAGCATAAAGATTTGGGCTATGCAGATCCAGCCCGGAATTTTGCTTTGAGTAAGGCCAGTCATGAGTGGATCTTGGTTGTTGATGCCGATGAGGTGGTGAGTGATGAGCTCAAACAAATTGTTTTACAGACTCTAGATCAGGAATCAGCTGCAGATGTTTATTGGCTGCCCAGGAAAAACATTGTGTTCGGGCATTGGATAACTAAAACTGGTTGGTGGCCTGATTATCAACCTAGGTTGTTTAAAAAAGGAGCGGTTTCCTGGCAGGTTGGCGTACATAGACTGCCAGACGTCAAGGGAAAAGAAGTTTATTTGCCCACAGAAGAAAAGTATGCTCTTCAGCATTTCAATTATGATGATGTTGATCATTTTGTTACCAAACTCAATCACTACACCAGCATTCAAGCCAAGGAGCGTACTGAAATAAAAGACTTTTCCAGCGCAGTAGTTTTGGAGAAGTTTGCAGGAGAGTTTGCCAAACGCGCCCTGATGATGGATGGCGTGGAAGAAGGCATGCATGGCGTGGCGCTCTCATTATTGCAGGCTATGTATGAAGCTGTTATTTATTTAAAACAATGGGGCAACCAAGGTTTCAAGGTTACCAAGCCAGAGGATTTGGGTAAATCTTTGCAGCAAATGCAACGAATTTGGCATTATTGGTGGGCTGATTATCAGGTTAGGCATACTGGCGGTTTCAGAAAAATTTATTGGCAAATCAGGCGTAAATTTCAAATGTAAATTAAAAATTTGATGAATAAAATTAAAACTTCACTCATTAATCATCGACATCAACTTTTGGTTGGTTTGATTTTTATTTTAGCTATTGTTTTACGTTTTTTTAAACTAGGGGAAGTGCCGATAGAACTCAATCGTGATGAGGCTTCTTTAGGTTACACAGCTTATTCTTTATTAGAAACTGGTCGAGATGAACGCGGAGTGGCTTGGCCGTTGCAAATTGAATCATTCGGTGACTGGAAATTACCGCTTTATATCTATGTTTTAATTCCGTTGGTCAAAGTGTTTGGTTTAACTACTTGGACAGTGCGTTTGCCCTCGGCTTTAGCGGGCGTGAGTGTGGTTGTCAGTAGTTATTGGTTGGTTTTATTATTAATCAAGGATAAAAAAATTCGTACTTGGTTGTCACTTTTAGTGCCATGGATTTTGGCGGTTTCTCCTTGGGCAGTTCATTTTTCACATATTGCTTATGAAGCTCATCTTGCCTTAGCTTTGTTTTTATGGGGACTAGTGGCCTTATTAATAGTCTGGCGTGACTTTCAGCATGGTCGAAAAAGGTTGGGTTTATTAATTGGCTCACAAGGACTGTGGGCCTTAACTTTGGTAGGTTATCATGCCTATCAGGTTTTTATACCATTGTTTTGGTTGATGACAGTGAGTCTTTATTGGTCGACTTGGAAAAAGTTTTTTAACGGTCATCGATCCTGGGTGATAGCTAGTCTGGCTCCTTTTATTTTTATCGGCACACTCTTATTATTCAGCGGTATCCAGGAAGCTAATCAAACGAAGTTTAATGGTTTATCGATCTTTGATCTTGATGCTTATACTAAACAAGTTAATCAATATCGTAGCATTGTACCGCAATTTGAACAGTTAAGTTTGGTGCTGGCCGCCAACAAATTTAGTGCCTTTTTCATGCAGTTGAAAACTAATTTTTTTAAGATGATCTCTCCGGAGTTTTTGTTTTTACAAGGAGGAGATAATCATGCTCACAATTTGACTGGTTTTGGAAATTTCTACCCGATCATGTTTTTTGGTTTAGTAGTTGGTATAGCTTCATTATTTATTCGACCTCAACGCTGGCAGATTTGGTTGGGAGGTTGGTTGCTGGCGGCCAGTGTTGCACCTATGATTACTTTTCAAGCTAATCATACGATTAGATTTTCACCGGCTTTTGTAGTGATTGAAATACTCTCGGTCTACGGTTTTATTAAATTACATCAAATAATGCAAAAATATTGTTCAAGAAAAGTCCTAATCACTCTATTTTCATTCATAATTATAGGATTATCTTATAATGCTTATCGTTTTTTAATTCATTATTATTTTGTTTATCCAATTCAAGATGCTCGTTATTGGTCGTGGCAAATGAAGACTTTAGTTTATTGGTTGACTGAACAAAAAACTCATTACGATGCCATCTATTTTCAGGACGAAACTTATTCTCCTTATATTTATTTTTTATTTTATGAAGCTGGTCATCCGGCAGAATTAACTACGCGCATTGAATATTATCCCCATGATGTGGAAGGTTTTAGTCATGTTAGTAAATTAGATAATATTTATTTTCAATCAATCGATTGGTCAAACAATCAATTGTATAACAACAAAAACATTTTATTTGTGGTTGAAGAAGCTCAAATTCCTGATTTTAATCGCAATCATCCTGATTATCGGTTGCTGACCACTTTAAAGCACCAATCAGCTCCTACCGGTGTTGAAGTTTGGGAATATCAGGGTAAAAACCAGTAGTATAAATAGTATAATGAATGACAAACTATGGAGCACGTCACTACCATTATTGTTAATTACAATACCCCCAGAGAAACAGATTTGGCCATTCGTTCTGCTATCAAGGCAACGGCGGATGGTTTTCGTCATCAAGTTCTAGTGGTTGATAATGGTTCCAAAGTACCGTTGAAATTGGCCAAAGATTTAAAAAAAGCGCCGGTTGAACTGATCCGTAGTGAGGCAAACCTGGGTTTTACGGGAGGAAATAATCTAGGCATAAGCCATGCTGTCAAAAACTACCAATCAGATTATTTTTTTCTATTAAATTCTGATGCTGAAGTAGAGAAACAAGGAGTACAAGCGCTCTATGACACTCTGCGCAATGATCCTAAAATCGGGATTGCTGTTTCCAAGATTTACTTTACTCCCGGCCTGGAATTTCATCGCAAAAGTTATAAAAAATCAGAACGAGGCAAGGTACTTTGGTATGCTGGCGGCAGTATTGATTGGAAAAACTTAGTTGCTTTTCATCGTGGGGTAGATGAGGTGGATCGTGGTCAGTTTGATCAGCAGACTAGCTGTGATTTTGCCACTGGTTGCGCTATCATGATTAAGCGAGTCGTAACAGAACATGTTGGTATTTTGGACAAAAGATTTTTTGGGTATTACGAAGATATGGATTACAGTTTGCGAGTAAAAAAGGGTGGCTATAAATTAAGTTTTGTGCCCCAATCAATCGTTTGGCACATGAATGGTGGCTCCACAGCAGGTGGAGTTGGCTCCAAGTTTCAACAATACTATCAAACACGCAATCGTTTATTGGTATTTGTTAAACATGGCACTTGGGGCAATTGGCTGACGGCAATTCGTTTTATTTTTAATACTCTTTTTAATGGAACCGATGCCGAACGAAAAGGTGTTTTTGACTTTTTATTTTTTCGTTTTGGAAAGCAACCAATTTTATGAAACTCAAAATAACCGCCATTATCCTAACTCACAATGAGTCGTCTATGATTGAAGGCTGTCTAAATACGCTTGGCTGGTGTAATGAAATATTGGTCATAGATCACAACTCAACAGATGAAACAGTGCAAAAGGCAGAGTCTTTGGGAGCCAAAGTAGTGGAGTTTGCTCATTCTTCATTTGCTAGACGCAGAGACGAGGCAATTAAACATGCTACTGGTGACTGGCTTTTTTATATTGATGCTGATGAACGAGTGACTCCCACCCTAGCCAAAGAAATCTTGGTTCATACAGAAACAGCACAGGTCAGTGCCTTGAAATTCAAACGAGAGAATTTTCTTTATGGGTTTTTATTCAAACACGGAGGTTGGGAAAAAGATTGGGTGACTAGAGTCTTTAAAAAAACTGATTTTAAAGAGTGGCAAGGAGATATTCATGAAAGCCCGCTGTTTAAAGGCGAAGTAACCACTTTGCACTCTTCATTAATCCACCTCACTCATCGCAGTACCGAAGACAACCTCAGAAAATCAGCCAATTGGACCAAATTGGAGGCAGAGTTGATTTGCAAAGCCGGAGTGAAGCCTGTCACTTTTTTGACACTTTTGCGTAAAGGTATTATGGAATTTTTGCGCCGAGCAGTAATAAAAAGAGGTTATCGAGATGGTTTAGTGGGTTTGATCGAAGCTTTGGTGCAAGGTATGAATCGCATCATGGTTTATATTCAAGTTTGGGAATTGCAACAAAAACCTGATTTACCAGAGAGATATCAACAACAAGAAAAAGAAATTCAGGCTCTTTGGCGGAGCGAAAAGGAGCTGTGATTGAATGAAAATCTGTCTTTATTCTCCATATTTTCCCAAACACACTGGTGGAGGAGAAAAGTATTTATTGGACGTGGCTCAATTCATGGCCACTTATGGTCAGGTTTTTCTGGCTGTGCCCCAAACAGAGTTTCATCAGCAACTCTCAAGTTCTGAAACTGAAGCAATTTACACCAAATATCAAGATTTTTTAGGTCAAGATTTAAAACAATTGGAGTTATTGGCTTCTCCCCTGGGAACTAAAGCTAGTTTTTGGCAAAAACTTAACTGGACTCGTCAATTTGATTTGCTTTATTTTATTACTGATGGCAGTTTATTTTTGAGTGGAGCTGGTAAGAGTGTTATTCATATTCAAATTCCCCTGATTAGACAACCACTTAGTTTTTTTGAACGATTAAAAAAACTCAGTTGGCAATTTGTTAATACCAATTCAGCATTTACCAAACAAATTGTGGAAAAACACTGGGGTTTGCGCGTCAATGCTGTTCATCAGCCCATGGTTGATGTTGCCAAACTTGAGTTATTGAGTGAAAAAATCCAAAAAGAAAAAATTATTCTTCATGTTGGCCGGTTTTTCCGTCAGTTGCATAGCAAACGCCAAGATGTTTTAGTTCGATTTTTTAAGAATTTAAAAAAACAATATCCACAAGAAAGTAAGGGCTGGCAATTAGTTTTAATTGGTTCAGTAGAAGATGAACAATATGCCAGAGAAGTAAAGAAACTAGCCAGTGGTTTGCCCATCAAGATTATTCATACAGTTTCTAGAGATGAATTGGATGCTTGGTACGCTAAAGCCTCTATCTATTGGCATACTACAGGTTTTGCAGTAGATGAAGATTTGCATCCGGAAAAAATGGAGCATTTTGGAATCAGTACGGTGGAGGCAATGGCTAGTCGAGCTGTGCCAGTAGTGATCAGTAAAGGTGGTCAGCCAGAAATCTTGGGAGCTGGTTTGACTGAGCTTTTGTGGCAAGATGAAAAAACGTGTCTTGCAAAAACAGCCGAGCTTATGAACAATGAGCATAAGCGCGCTTTCTTGGCAACTCAAGCACAGTTGCGATCACAGAATTTTGGACCAGAAAAATTTGAGACTAATTTACGCGAAATGATGCAAGTTTTAAGATTAAACCAATGAAAAAAAACAAACAACTTCCTCACGTCTCTGCCGTGATTCCTACTTTTAAAGGCAAACATTTATTGGAGAAATATTTACCAGCAGTTTTGGCTTGTTTGCAGAACCAAGACGAATTAATCATAGTGGAGGATGCCGGGCCTGATGACACGGTCCAGTGGTTGAAAGATCACTTTAAAATGAACTCAATCAAGGCTCCCGTTGCGGGAGTGAAGGCTTATCGGGGATTATTTATTCAAGGAAATAAAAAAATTAGTGTCTTGCTACTGGTAAATATCAAGAATCAGCGTTTTGGGGAAACTTCCAATCGGGGTGTGCGAACTGCCAAGTATGATTTGATTTTCTTGATCAATAGTGACGTTGCTCCCAGAAAAACTGCTCTTCAGTATTTATTACCCTATTTTCAAGATGAGTCTGTTTTTGCAGTTGGTCCATTGGAAATTGAGCATGGTAAAAAATCTGGTAAAAACAAATTGTGGTTTGAACGAGGAATGTTTATTCATTCCAAAGCGGATGATTTTACCAGTGGTCCGACAGCCTGGGTTTCTGGTGGTAGCGGAGTGTTTGATAAACAAAAATGGCTAGCAATTGGTGGATTTAATAAGTTGTTTTATCCAGCTTATTGGGAAGACATAGCTTTATCTTTTCAAGCTAGAAAACGTGGTTGGAAAGTTTTGTTTGAGCCAAAAGCTATTGTGGATCACAATCATGAAACTACCAATGCTACTGTTTTTGGTCAGAGAAAAATGGAAAAAATGAGCTGGAATAATGCCAATAAATTTACTTGGAAAAACAGTGATTTTTGGCAAAAAGTAGCTTATTTATTATGGAGACCATATTGGTGGATAATCAGAAATTAAGATTTAGAACGCGATAATTAATATTTATATGAAAGTAATCTCGGCTTCTTTTCAATTAACAAAGAAACAATTTTTTTGGAGTACGATCGTTGTTTTATTGATCACAATCTTACTGCGTTTTTATCGATTAGGTGAAGTCCCGCACGGAATGACTTGGGATGAAGCAGCAATTGGTTATAACGGCTTTGCGATTTTTACTACTAGAAGAGATGAATGGCTAACTCGCTTGCCGACCTCATTTTGGTCTTTTGGAGACTATAAAGCTCCGTTGGCTATTTATCTCAATGGTATTTTTACTTATTTGGGAGGAATGAATTTATGGGCAGTTCGTCTGCCTTTTGCTTTAAGCGGAGTGATGGCTGTTTTGGGTATGATTTATTTGGTTCGGATTTTGGCAGTGAAAAGTGGTGAAAATTTACAGCGTGCCAGATTGCTTGCTTTGTTGGCCGGCAGTCTATTGGCTCTTTCTCCTTGGCACCATCATTTTTCCAGAGTTGGTTTTGAATCCGGTTTAGCGCTAACCTTGGTTATTTGGGCTATTTATTTTTTTTATAAAGCCTTGGCAGTCAAAAAAGTATGGCGACGTTATCTAGATTTTTTATTGGCAATCTTGGGTTTTACGGCTAGTCTTTATGCCTATCATAGTGCCAAGATCACGGTGCCGGGATTGGTTTTGTTTTTAATAATTGAACAAAGAAAACAGTTGGTTATTTATTGGAAAAGTTTTCTTACGGCAGTAGGGGTGGGATTATTGGTGGCCAAGCCACTAATTTATGATTCTTTATTTGGTAAGGGTTTGGAGCGAGCAGGAACATTAATTTTCAATGAAACTAGTTCTATCGGCCAAACACTCACCCTGATTATTTCAAATTTTGCCACTCATCTATCAACGCCTTTTTTATTACAGGGAGCGACCACGACTTTGAGACACGGTGATGGTCGTTGGGGAGTATTACTCTTTACTACTTTTTGTTTAGTAATAGTGGGACTTTGTTGTTTGCTATTCAAACAGCAAAAGAAAATTGATCAAATGATGTTGGGAAAATTGGGTTTGTTGATGATGATCTTGGGTATTTTACCGGCAGCTTTAGGCAGTGAAGTTCCTCATAGCAATCGTAGTTTACTGAGTTTGCCCGGTTTTATTTTACTGGCTGTTTTTGGTTTGCAATCTTTATTTGCAAGTAATTTTTCAGCGATCCTCAAAAATTTATTATTAGGATCATTTATTTTATTTCATGGTTTATTTTTTATTAGTTATTTACATCATTACTACACTGTTTTTGCCGCAGCAAGCGCTGCTGCTTTTCAGGATGGTTATTTGGAAGCATTTCGTTTTGTGCTTCCCTATGAAAAGGGAGAACAAGGCAAAACAGCAGTTGATAAAATTATTTTCACCAGTGATTATGGCCAACCTTATATTTATGCACTGTTTGTAAGAAAAACTAATCCCATTTGGTATCAGGGCGGTTCATTGGTTAAATATGAATTTAAAGAAGAAATCAATATTGGTGATGTAGAAAGACCCAATACGATTGTCGTAGCCAGTCAAACCGATGATTTGTTGAGCAAAAATTTTTCTGCTGATAAAGTAATCTTGGGCAGTGATGGCTCGGAACGATTCAGAATTTATATTAATCAATAAAATAAAATGACAAAAAGGATTTGGCAGTGGGCAATAATCAGTATTTTGTTAGTGTCTTTTGGGGTGAGATTTTTCAAAGTTACCAGTTCTCCTCCAGCTTTATATTGGGAAGAAGTAGCCTTGGGTTATGATGCTTATTCTATTTTGGAAACAGGCAAAGATCATCATGGCGCTGTGCCGTTGGTAGCTTTTGAATCTTTTGGTGATTGGAAACCGAGTGGTTATTTTTATGCTTTAGTTCCGTTTATCAAATGGTGGGGTTTGAGCGCTCTGGCAGTTCGCTTGCCATCGATTTTGGCAGGAGTGGGGATAGTAGCTGGTTTGGGAGTGCTAGTTTGGCAATTTAGTCAAGAAATTTTATCACTCAAGACTCGGCGCTGGTTAGTATTAATTGCTCTAAGTTTGAGTACTATTTCGCCTTGGCTTATTCAATTTTCTAGAGCGGGTTGGGAAGTTAATTTGGCTAGCTTTTTTATTTTGTGGGGCATAATTACCGGCTGGCAAGCAATTAAGCTCAAACCAGAAAATCGGTGGCGATTTGCTTGGTTGATGTTGAGCATTTTATTATTATTTGCCGCTCTGTATACCTATCACAGTACTAGAGTTTTGGCTCCGGTATTGGGCCTGATTATTGGCTGGCAGTTTGTCAGTCAGGATTTGAGACTCAAATTCAAAAATGTTTGGCTTTTTGGTTATGTTTTACCTTTATTTCTGACTGCTGCTTTACTGCAACCTTTCAGTTCTGCCTTAGGGACTCCAGTGCTGAAACAGCGTTTGACGGAAACTAGTTTATTTAGTGATTTAACGATTATTAAAGAGAGTAATACGCTCAAAGAACTACATCATAACTCGGTTTTCTCCAGAGTGGTTTATCATCGTTTTGTTTTGCAGGGTACAAAAATAATAGAGCAGTTTCTGGTACATTTTAATCCAGCTTTTCTATTTATTGCCGGTGATGAAAATCCGCGTCACTCTACTGGTTATTTTGGTCTTTTTTACCCTTCAGAAATAATATTTTTATTAGTTGGTGCGGTTTGGGTTTTGAAAAAATTGCCACCAATCAAACGACGATTATTGGTTGGGTGGTTGATTTTTGGTATTTTGCCGGCTGCCATGTCCAAAACTGTACCCCATGCCTTGCGTATTTTACCGGTTGCTCCGGTGTTTTTATTGATCGCTGTTTTTGGTATTTGGCAGAGTTGGGTTTGGATTGCTAAATGGCTCAAGGATAAGTGTTGGCAAAAAAAATTATTTATTTTGCCACTGAGTCTAGTCTTTTTTTATGGCTTTAGTTTTGCTGCTTTTTATCGACATTTATTATTTGTTTATCCGCAACAATTTTCCTCGGAATGGCAATATGGTTACGAACAATTGATTGATAGAGTAGAGATTTTGCGTAATCAATATCCCGATTTGCCAGTTTACATTACTAGAGAGCAGGGCAGACCAGCTATGTATTATTGGTTTTATACAGCCACTGATCCTGTTTTAGTACAACGAGAAAATAATACTGTCAAAAAGGATCAGGGTGAGTTTCTGGAGTTTGCCAATCTGCATTTTGTAGGTAGTTTGCAGGAAATAACCACTCTGCCAGCCATTGTTGCTGGCTCGCCCGATCAATTCACTGGACTCAAAATCAAAGATCAACCAGAGATAATTGAGGATTTGGCTGGAAAAGAGGTTTGGCAATTGGCAATTGTGGAGTGAGTTCTTGAGATTCGGCTTTTCCAAATGCTGATTAATCAGTATAATCTTTGGGAGTGATTATTAACTCTATTACTCAAGCCATCCAGCAAGCTCTTGGTGAACTAAACCTTCAACCCTCAGCACTCAAGTTGGAGCATCCAGCTGATGATCAATTCGGTGATTGGAGTAGCAATGTTGCTCTGCAATACATCAAGCAAACAGATAAATTTAGCAGTCCTAAAGAGTTGGCTGCTGCTTTGGTAGAAAAATTGCAAGTTATTTTGACAAAAGAAACTGATATTCAAGAAATGAGTGTGGCGGGTCCTGGCTTTATCAACTTTACTCTCTCTTCACAATACTGGTTGCGTCAATTGAATGAAATCAATCAAGTTTCTAGTATACAAACCATTATTCCCCCGGCGGGGCAGGGGAAACGAGTGATTGTTGAATATTCCTCACCTAATATCGCCAAACCATTTACTGTGGGTCATCTCCGTTCAACGATCATTGGTGATGCTCTGGCCAATTTATATGAAGTGCTTGGCTGGGAAGTTTTGCGAGACAATCATTTGGGAGATTGGGGGACTCAGTTTGGAAAATTAATTTATGCGATCAAAACTTGGGGAGATCGAGAGGCTATTAGCAAATCTTCTAGGCCGATCAAAGAACTGGTGGAACTGTATGTCAAGTTTCATCAGCGAGCAGAAGAAGATTCCACTCTGAATGATTATGGACGAGCTTGGTTTAAGAAACTAGAGGAAGGTGATGATGATGCTCGCTCAATTTGGCAATGGTGTGTGGATTTATCCTGGCAGGAATTTGACAAAATTTATACAAAATTGAAGATAACTTTTACGGAAAATAATGGTCGGGGTTATGGAGAGTCTTTTTTTGAACGGCGCATGGAGCAAGTTTTGGAAATCCTGAGAGAGAAACTTCCCCAAGATGAATCTGAGAAAAATGGAGGTCATTATGGTGAAGGAGAAGATGGAGCAAAACTAGTCTTTTTTGAAGATAAAGCACTCCCCTCTTTGATGATTTTAAAAAAGGATGGCACTACTTTATATTCCACTAGAGATTTGGCTACGGATTATTTCAGATTGAAAGAATTCAAGCCTGATTTGGTGATCAATGAGGTTGGTGCTGAGCAAAGTTTATATTTCAAACAGCTTTATAAAATAGAGCAAATGCTGGGTTGGTACAAACCCAAGCAAAGAGTGCATGTAAAACACGGCCTATATCGTTTCAAGACTAGAAAAATGTCGACTAGAAAAGGAGATGTAATTTGGTTGCAAGATGTGATTGATGAGGCTGAACAGAGGGCGGCCTCACTGTCCTCAGACAATCAAGCTAGCGTGGAACAAATAGCGATAGGTGCCCTCAAATGGAACGATCTAAAAAGTGAGGCCGCCAGAGATATCTCTTTTGACTGGGATGAAATACTCAGTATGAAGGGCAATTCCGGCCCTTATGTGCAATATGCAGCAGTAAGAGCCCAGAGTGTTTTAAATAAAAGAGAGCATCAGCAGTTATCAATCCCTGCCAATTATGATTTTGACCAAACAGAGCTTGCGCTCATCAAATATCTGAATCGTTTGGCAGAAGTAGTGACAAAAGCTGCTGAAGAATTTACGCCCCATCATTTAGCCTCATTTCTATTTGAATTGGCACAAAGATTCAATACTTTTTACAATCAAAATCCTATTTTAACCGCCCGAACTCAGGATCAGCAACAAGTTCGTTTGAGTTTGACTCAAGCAACCAGGTTAGTTTTGAGTGAAGGACTGGCTTTACTGGGTATTCAGACACCAGAGGAAATGTAAGTTAAACTCTGTTACCATAAATACATGTCCAAATGGCTTTTTGCTTTAATTTTGAGTTTTATTTTCTTGATTGGCTTGACGGTGCGTTTTTATCGTTTGGGAGAGGTGCCAGTCTCTCTTTACTGGGATGAAGCAGCGATTTTGGTAGATGCGCGAGCCATTGCTGCCACTGGTCAGGACATGCATGGTAATGCTTGGCTATCGGCTATTTTCCCGTCTTATGGTGATTACAAGCTTCCGGTTTATATTTGGCTGGCTTCTATCAGTGTTAAACTGTGGGGAGCTAGTAATTGGGCTTTGAGGCTACCCAGCGCCTTGGCTGGTATGGCAACTATTTTCATTGGAGGAGCTTTGGCTAGTCAGCTGGTAGGTTCTATAAAAAAACAGCATCAACAATCAATTTTTCTGTGGACAGCATTCATTATCGCTCTCACTCCCTGGAGCATCCTTTTTTCCAGAACTGGCTTTGAAGGACACGTGGGTCAATTGCTGATGGCAACTAGTATTTGGTTGGCTTTCAAAACTAAAAAACACTGGGTTTGGGGCTTGGCCGCAGCTTTATTGGGTGGTTTGGCTACTTATACTTATTTTTCGATTCGTTTTGTTTGGCCGGTAGTTTTTGTAGCAACCATTTGTTTATTTGCCGGTCCCCAACGAAAAGGCCAGAATTTATGGCGCTGGCTTGGTTTGAATTTAATTTTACCGCTCTTGATTTTTACCCTCAGTCTTTGGCCCATGTATCGCTCACCATTTTATAAAATCAGCAATCAGTTTCGGCTCAGCGCCACTTCTGTTTTGAACATGGCTGATTGGCCAGTAGTCTCCAATCAATATAAATTATCAGCCGGTAATACCTTATTTGATAAAGTCATTTATCATCCCAAAGTTTTATTGATTCGTGAACTGGCCAAAAATTATGCAGACAATCTTTCTAGCGACTTTCTCTTTTTTACTGGCGATCCCAATCTTCGTCATGGTACTGGTAGGCATGGTTTGTTTTTGACGATTTTTATTTTGCCCTTTATCTATGGTTGGTTTGTTTTGTTTACTAAACACTGGCGAGTGGGAGTCTTATTGCTCTTGTGGTGGCTGACAGCTCTACTGCCAGCTTCAGTACCAGAAACCACCCCTCATGCCTTGCGCTCTCTCAATGCTCTAGTTCCACTGACTGTGGTGATTGGTTGGGGATGTTTCTATGGTTGGCAGAAAATCAAGCAAGCAGTTGAACCAAGCTGGCTCAAACTAGCTTTCGGGCTTAGTTTACTATCAATAGTGGCATTTTCATTTTGGGACTTCACTACTTTTTATTTCTCCGTCTATCCCAGTCTATCGGCTAGTGAGTGGCAGACTGGTTTTGCTGATTTGGCGCATGAAGCTTGGCAACAAAAACAAGAAATGGATGTAGTGTGGATCGAGCCTTTCGATAGCAGATTTTATTTGTGGCTAATGGCCTATGAATTGCCAGTTGAGGATTTTAGCAAAATTGAGTTTGATCAATACATGCCCACCCATATTGATAATATTCGTTTTCGTTGGTTCGATTGGGGAAAACTACCTACTTTGTCTGAAAAAACAGTTTTGATTGCTAGAAAAGATTTTATTGATTGGCAACTGGAAACCATTGCCTCTCGTCAGCCAAATTGGTATAAAATTTTTTATACAGCAGATTACCGACCAGAGTATGCAGCTATTTATTTTGAAAAAATGCCATGAATAAAAAAATCAATTGGTTATTAATCTCAATCACCTTATTAGCCTTCTTCTTGCGTGTTTGGCAATTGGGTCAATTACCCGCTATTCTCAACCGCGATGAGGCAGCTCTGGCATACAATGCTTATTTATTATCAACAACCGGCCAAGATGAATGGCAAAAAAGCTGGCCACTTACCCTAGAATCATTTGGCGACTATAAATTGGCTGGTTATCCATTATTATTAATTCCCTTTTTAAAGATTTTTGGCTTGACTGACTTGGCCGTTCGTCTGCCATCGGCGCTGGCTGGTACGGTGCTGGTACCATTGGTTTTTTTACTGGCCAAAAAAATTAAGTTCATTGAAAAACAGGCTTGGCTGGCAAGTTTATTGATAGCGGTCTCTCCCGTATTTATTTGGTATTCGCGTTTGGCTTTTGAGGCCAACTTAGCTCTTACCTACCTAATAGCTGCCTTGGTGGTTTTACTGGAATTTCAGCATAAAGCCCGACGCTGGCACGTTCCGCTTTTAATAATCTTACTTTTGCTGGCTATTTTTACCTACAACACGCCTTTATTACTTTTACCAGTTTTGATGATTTTCGTTTGGTTGCGATTTGCCAATAAACAGAAAAACAAATTAATTCTCATAGAATTGATTTTGGGAGCAGTTTTTTTGGTAGGTTTGAGGTCATTGCTTGCTTTGACTTCTCAAAAAAGTGGCATTACTATTTTCAGTGATGAGACTGTTTGGCATGAATGGAGCAATTTCCGAGCCAGCCTCAATCAACCCTGGCAATCATTAATCGGCAATCGTTATCTTTATTTTATTTATTTATCGATCAAAAATCTATTTAGCTCATTTTCTATCAAGTTTTTGCTAACCACAGGTGGTAGTCACCCATGGCACAGTCTGCCCAATTTGGGACACGTCCTATGGACTAGCTTCTGTTTTGCCGGAGTGGGAATCATAGCCATGACAGGTAGAGCGATTCGAGCTTGTAAAAAATTGACAATAACTCACAAACGCGAACTGGCTTGGCTTTGGTTGCTCTTTGCTTCACTCCTCCCAGCCATCATCACTGTTGATGCGCCACATGCCACTCGTAGTTTGCTCTTTTTTGTTTTATTACAAATTATTGCGGTTTGGGGCTTGGTTTGGTTGACTGGCTGGCTCAAACAAAATAAATTTATTTGGGGAGCAATAATACTGGTGCTTGTTTTGGAAGCCACTCATCACGCTTTTCAATTATTCATAATTTATCCAAAACAAACGCAAGCTTTTCAACCTGGTTTTGCCCAAGTAATGCAAACAGTGGAAGCAGAACACCCCGATCAGCCGATAGCCATTGTCGATCCGTCTGGTTATCACTATATTATCTTGGCTTGGTATCTCAAACTTCCGCCTGATGTTTATTTTAAAACCATCATTCGTCAGCAACCAAATCAAATAGGTTTTCGTTATGGAGAACAGCTCACTCATTATCATTTTATTGCTGAGCCACAAGATCGCTCTCAAACCGAGACAATCTTGGTACAATGGTCAGAAACAGCATCAGTTTGGATCGTAGAAAAGGATTTATGATTTCAGTTGTACTGGCTACTTATAATGAAGAAAAAAACTTGGCTCGTTGTTTGGCATCTATCAAAAAATTAGCCGATGAAATTATTGTAGTTGATGGCAGTTCTAAAGATAGCACCCCCCAAATTGCCAAAAGTTTTGACGCACGAGTTTATAAAACTACCAACAAACAAAATTTTCACATCAATAAACAGCTGGCAATGGATAAGGCTCGCGGGGAATTAATCTTGCAACTGGATGCTGATGAAGTAGTGGACGAAAAATTATTTGAATTTATCAAACTCATCGAAAAAAAACGCAAAGAAGGTCAATTAAAAAATTCTGCTTGGTGGCTTCGCCGTAAAAATTTATTTTTGGGTCGCTGGCTCACCAAAGGCGGGCAGTATCCTGATCCAGTCATTCGTTTATATTTAGCCGGCAAAGCCAAATTACCCCAAGCTGATGTGCACGAGCAAATGACAGTGGACGGTTCGGTGGGTTTGGCAAAAGGCCATTTGCTCCACTTTGCCAATCCTACCTTTGCTGATTATTTGCGTAAGTTCGATACCTACACTTCTTTTAGAGCCAAACTTTGGTGGGAAGAGAATAAACGTTTGACGTGGTGGGGTGGTTTTTATTATTTTTTAATCAAACCATTGCAGATTTTTCTTTCACTCTTTTTGCGTCATAAAGGTTTTTTGGATGGTTACCCAGGTTTTGTTTTCGCATTGATGAGCGGTTTACATTATCCAGTAGCTTATCTTAAATTGTGGGAACTAGAGCAAACGCAAACAAAGGAAAGTCGATCATGAAAGTTCTGATCAATGTTCAACCACTCTCATCCGGTCATGCTATTCGCGGAGTGGGAATGTACACTCGTTTTTTGAGTGAAGCATTGGAAAAGCAACCTGGCATAGAATTGTATCGCTCTAGTTTAGTGCAAAGGCCTAAAAAAATAGACATTGTCCACTATCCTTTCTTTGATTTATTTTTCCCCACTTTGCCACTGGCCAAATTTAGTAAAACCATAGTAACGATTCATGATGTTATCCCACTTCTTTTTCCCAAAGAATATCCTGTGGGCAAACGAGGCTGGTTGGCTTTTGCTCATCAGAAACTAGCTCTGAAGACAGTAGCTAAAGTCATCACGGACTCTCAAGCCTCGCAACAAGATATTGCTACTCATTTGGGTGTACCTTTGGGAAAAATAGCGGTAGTGCCTCTGGCGGCCAATCCATTTTTACAACCACTACCTGCCAGCAAACTAAAAACAGCCAAGCGCAAACTCAAGTTACCAGAAAAATATATCTTGTATGTAGGAGACATTAATTACAATAAAAATATTCCTCAATTAATCAAAGCTCTCAAATATTTACCAGAAAACATCAAGTTGGTTTGCGTAGGCAAACATTTTTTCCCACAAGACATTCCTGAGTGGCAGGCCATAGAGGCGCAAATAGCACTGAGTAATGTTGCCAAACGAGTATTGTTCAAACCAGATATTCTAAGCGATGACTATCAAACTTTATCAGCTATTTATTCTGCAGCAGCAGTTTATGTTCAGCCTTCATTATCTGAGGGTTTTGGTTTGCCTGTTTTGGAAGCAATGCGTTGTAAAACGCCAGTAGTAGCAACTGGCAACTCTTCTTTATTGGAAGTGGGAGGCAAGGTTACTCTTTTTGCTGAAGCTACTGCGGAGGCACTGGCAGAAAATATTGAGATGATCTTAAATTTAACTCAAGCCAAACGCAGAGCTTGGGTAAAGAAAGCTGCTGACTGGGAGCAACAGTTTACTTGGGAGAAAACTGCCGAGGAAACTATGCGAGTCTATCAAAGTATTTTATGAAAAAACTAAGCGTCTTAAAGAATTTATTTAAAAAACCAAGTTGGTTGCTTATTTTCTTGCCATTATTGGTCTTAATTCAGCCATATCTTCAAACTGGTGTACCTTACACTCATGATGGAGAAAATCATTTAGCTCGTTTTGCCAATTACAAAGTGGCGATCCGCGAAGGACAATTTCCCCCTCGTCTTGCTCCCAATCTGATGAATCATTATGGCTATCCGGTTTTTAATTATAATTATCCACTGGCTAATATTTTGTCACTACCCCTGAGTGTTTTGGGTGTTTCTTATGAATTGATTTTTAAACTACTCATGGTAGCTGGTCTTTCTTTGGGCGCAGTGGGTATCATTTCTTGGCTCAAATTGCTAAATTTTTCTCTTCTCAGTACTCTGTTTGTTGCTGGAACTTATTTTACTGCTCCTTTTGTGGCTAACCTAATTTATGTTCGAGGCAACATTGGTGAGGTTTGGGCTTTGGGGCTTTTCCCCTGGCTATTATGGCTTACTCAGCGCTGGAAACAGAAAAAATTTGTTTCTTGGAAAATCAGCATCCCCATCGTACTTGGTTTTTTGCTCTCGCATAACATCTCAGTAATGTTTGGAATGATTTTATGGTTTTTTTATAACCTCTGTATTTTAAAGTTTGATAGAACCAACTGGTTACAATGGCTCAAGACAGTACTGCTGGCTGGATTATTATCTTTATGGTTTTGGTTGCCGGCAGTAGCGGAGAAAAACTTGGTTGTTTTGGATGAAACCAATCTCAATGTAGGCTCGATCGAACACTTAGTTCAGCCCTCACAACTAGTTACTTCGCCACTGACATTTGGTTTTTCTTTTTCTGTACCGATTGATACTCTGAGCCTAGCGGTTGGTTTGCTCCCTTTGTTTTCTCTACTAATTGCTTCATTGTGGTTGATCAAATACGGTCGAACCAATCGGCAATTGGCTCATAAATTGTTTTTTTTATGTTTGGTGGGGGGATTTTTGCTGATTTTACAAACGCCAGCCAGTCAAGTATTTTGGAAAACAATTCCGCTCATCGGTTTTATTCAGTTTCCCTGGCGTTTAACTTTATTTTGGTTGATTTTTACGGCTCCGCTAGTAGCTTTTACTTGGCAATTGGGACGAGGTTTTAAGTGGCTACTTGGTTTATTATTTTTAATTCAAATCTTGGCAGTTTTTCGTTTGTCGGCTATTGCTATTTTTCATAAAAGCACTCTGGAATATGATTTATTTCCACAAAGCACTAGTTCTTTGAATGAAAATTTACCAAAAACCTTTACCTATATTTTATTTGGCGACTGGTCTCCAGAGCCCAGAGTATTGAATGGCCAAGCAGAATTTACGGTTGAGCATTGGACAGGCTCCAGTCGTCGCTATCAGTTGTTAGTAACACAAGAAGCCCTGATTGCAGAACCCACTATGAATTTTGCCGGCTGGCAAACCACGGCCAATGATAAACCGGTCACTTATCTTAATGATGATTTGATTCAAGGCAGATTGGCTTATCAGTTGGTTCCTGGTGAGTATCAGATTGTGTCTCGCTTTACTCAACAAACTTGGCCCAGAATTACGGGTAATGTGATTAGTGGTTTAGCTCTTTTGGTTTGGGCTGGATTAATATGGCAAGAAAAAAAACAGACTTTAAAAAAATCATAACTTGGATCATTGCCTGGCGGTTGGGACTATTTTTACTCTCGGCTTTGGCTGGATTTTGGCTTGTTTATGATCCTTCTTTTCCTTATGCCATAGAGCTTTTGAATAGTTTTGCTCTTCCGCGCTGGTTTTATTCTTGGGCAAATTTTGACGGAGTCCATTACCTTATGATTGCTCAGCAAGGTTACTTGGGCACTGGACTCATTCAGGCTTTTTTTCCGATTTTTCCGCTTTTATTGCGCTGTCTGCCAAGTTTACTGGTGGGTGGCTTGATACTCAATACCATTCTCACGACTATCTTGATCGTGGTTTTTTTCGAATTGATCAAACTTGACCATTCAGTAAAAGTCGCTCATTGGTCTATTATTGCCCTACTGTTATTTCCGACCAGTTTCTTTCTGGGGGCACTTTACACAGAGGCAGTTTTTTTAAGTTTAGTGATGGGCAGTTTCTTACTGGCTAGACAAAAAAAATGGCTTTGGGCTGGAATTTTGGCTGGGATTGCCAGTGCCACTAGAATTATTGGTATCTTTTTATGGCCGGCCCTTTTGGTAGAGCTTTGGTGGCAAGCGAGAGAAATTAATTTGAGTGAATTTTTGAAACAACATTTGCAAAAAATTGGCCTGATCTCTCTTGGTTCACTGGGTTTGCTTTCTTACATGTTTTATTTATGGCAGGTTTTTGGCGATCCGCTTTATTTTTTGCATGTTCAGCAAGAATTCGGCACCGGCAGACAAGAATCATTGGTGCTATTTCCCCAAGTCCTTTGGCGTTATGCCAAGATTCTTTGGACAGCTAGACCATTTGATTGGAAATATTTCAGTTACGCCCAAGAGCTTTTTTTATCTTTAGGTGTGTTGGGAAGTTTGCTTGTTTTTTTCAAAAAAATTCGGCCTTCATATTTAGTTTTTTCTCTATTGGCTTTTTTTCTACCGACCGTAACCGGCACTTTATCTAGTATGCCTCGCTATGTTTTGATTTGTTTTCCCATTTTTATATTGTTGGGCAAATTTTATCTCAAAAATAAACTCTGGCGTGTTCTCCTGCTAACAATTTCAATCACTTTACTTATAATAAATACGATTCTTTTTATTCAAGGTTATTGGGTGGCATAAAAATTAAAAACAAAGGATATTTATGAAAATTATAGTTACTGGTGGGGCCGGATTTATTGGTTCTCACCTAGTAGATGCCTATGTTGATCTGGGTCATGAGGTAGTGGTGATCGACAATCTTTCTACTGGTAGAGCTGAGTTTGTTAATAATAAAGCTTTATTGATTGAAGCAGACATCACCAATCAAGAAATGATGCAAAGCATTTTATCGGCACAACGTCCAGATGTTATCAATCATCACGCCGCTCACATTCAAGTGGGACATTCTGTTGACGACCCTCAATTTGATGCAAAAAACAACATCTTGGGAACCTTAAACATCATGGAGGCAGCCAAAAATCTTTCAGTCAAAAAAGTAATTTTTGCCGCTACTGGGGGCGCTATGTATGGCAACAAGCCCACTCCTTTTGATGAATCAATGAAAGAAGAACCGCTGTCACCCTATGGTATTTCTAAACGGGCAGCTGAGTTGTATCTCAATTATTATCATGAACTTTATGGCATTCCCTATCTTTCCCTGCGTTATTCCAATGTCTATGGTCCACGCCAAAATGCTCATGGAGAATCTGGAGTGGTGGCGATTTTTTCAGAAATGATCATGGCTGGCAAAACTCCGGTCATCAATGGCGACGGCACTCACACCAGAGATTACGTTTATGTTTCAGACGTAGTGAAGGCCAATGTTTTGGCACTGACTACGGATTTTGTAGGAGAACTAAACATTGGCACCAATACAGAAATTAGTACCAATGAAGTCTTTGATCGCATCACTGCCGTATTGGGCAAGAAGATAGAACGCATTTATGGTCCAAAGCGTCCTGGTGAGCAGATAACCAGTTCTCTCAATTGTGATAAAGCCAAGAAAAACTTGGGGTGGGAACCGCAAGTTTCTTTTACAGCAGGAATCCAAAAAGTAGCGGACTGGTATCGTAATCAATAATTTTTTATGGCAGGCAAACAAACTCTTTCTCCTCATACTTGGGTAGTGATGCCTGGTTTTAACGAAGCTAAATATCTAGATTTAGCTATCAGTAAAACTCTTAAATACACCAAAAACATCATCTATGTAGATGATGGTTCACAAGATCAATCAGCAAAAATTGCTCAAAAAAAACTCCGCCATGTGCTAGTTCATGAAGTTAATTTGGGTAAAGGTGCCGCCTTGAAAACCGGCTGTGATTACGCTTTTAAAAAACTCAAAGCCAAAGCCGTGATTCTGATGGACGCGGATGATCAGCATGATCCGGCTGAGTTACCACTTTTCCAAGAACATTTGGATCGGGGAGCGGGAATTGTTTTGGGAGCTCGTTCACTTTTTTCCAGTATGCCTTTGATGAGAAAACTGGGTAATGCTTTTGTTTCTGGAGTAGTGCTGGTACTCTTTTGGCGCTATATTCCTGATATTCTTTCTGGTTATAAAGCTTTTACTTATAAAACTTATCAGCAAATTTATTGGCATTCAACCGACTATAGCGTAGAATTGGAGATTGCCAGTAAAATAGCCAAAAACAAACTTAAGTTTGCGCTAGTTAGTATCAAAACCATCTATCACGATCAAGATAAGGGCATGAACGTGATTGACGCTGTCAAAGTCATTTTTAAAATTATCGCCCTCAGGATAGGTTTATGAGTATTTTCCAAATTATTGCCACTCTCTTTGCTCTCTTTATGCTCTATGTAACTCGCGCTCACACTTTGAAACAACGTTTTTCTACTACGGAAACATTGTTTTGGTATTCACTCTGGAGTATTTTTATTTTTACTGCTCTTTTTCCAGATGCGCTCAAAGGTTTGACTGACTTACTTCATTTCTCTCGTGTTTTTGATTTGCTTTTAGTAGGAGCGCTTATGATTTTGACTGTCATCGTAGTAATGAATTATTTTCAACAACGAGAAAATGCTCGTAAATGGGAAGAGTTTATTCGTCAAAGAGCAATTGATCGGATTAGAAAAAAATAATGGATTTTTTCATTGTTACTCCATCATTCAATCAATGTAATTTTCTAAAGCAGACCATTGATAGCGTTTTGAACCAAAAAGTAAAAGGCAAAATCATCTATTGGTTATTTGATGGAGGCTCAACTGACGGTAGCAAAGAACTTTTACAGCAATACGATAATAAAATTTATTGGATTTCCAAAAAAGATAAAGGTCAAACAGATGCCATCAATAAGGGCATCAAACAACTGACACTTTGGTTGAAGAAAAATAATAAAGATCCCGAACAAGTTATTTTTGCCTACCTTAATTCCGATGATTATTATCTACCCAAAGCTCTTTCTTTGGTAGAAAGATTTTTTAATCGCAGTCCGCATCGGTGGTTGGTGGGTGATTGCCAAATCGTCAATGAACAAGGAAACGAGATTCACAAATCAGTTCGTTTTTATAAGCAATTTTGGCGATTTTGGCTCTCAAAAAGACTTTTGGCTGTTTTAAACCCCATTCCCCAGCCTGGAGTTTTTATTCGAGCCAGTGAAATCCTCAAAATCGGCTTTTTTAATGAACGTCTGTATTATGTGATGGATTATGACTATTGGTTTAGGCTGTTTGAAAATTCTGGGTTACCCATTCGTCTTTCATCACCCCTCGCAGCTTTTAGGATTCACCAATCTTCCAAAGGGGGCAGTCAATTTAGAAAACAGTTTGCGGAGCAGTTGACTGTAGCACGAAGATATAATCAAAACTCAATTTTATTGGCAATTCACGCTTTACATAACACTATTGCAATTTTAATGTATCAAATTATAAAGCTGAATTTATAATAAAAATTATGAAAAATTTAAAATCGCCTATTCTTTCTATCGTTATTCCACTTTTCAATGAAGAAGCCGTTATCAATAGTCTTATTGCGCGTCTAAATTCTCTTAGAAAAAAATATCCGTTACGCACTGAGATAATTTTTATTAATGACGGAAGCACTGACAAAACAGCTTTGCTTTTAGAAAAATCAACTTTACATTTTCCTGCCAAAATAATTTCATTTTCTAGAAACTTTGGCCATCAATCTGCATTATTAGCAGGCTTAAAAGAAGCATCTGGCCAATATATTGTCACTATGGATGGAGATCTACAACACCCACCAGAACTTATTTTAAAAATGATCGAGCTCTATAAACAAGGCTATGAAGTAGTACTCACTCAACGATTTGACAAACAAGTTAATGGTTTAATTAAAAGAACTACTGCCAGTTGGTTTTATCGATTGCTCAATTTATTATCTCAAGTAAAAATTCAAGAAAATGCTTCTGATTTTAGATTGCTTAGTCGAACAGCCTTAACAGCACTGCTTTCTTTACCAGAACAGAGAAAATTTTTACGAGGCATGGTGCAATGGATTGGGTTCGAATCAGTAATTTTGCCATATAAAGCAGAAAAAAGAGTTAGGGGAGAAAGTAAATACAGTTTAGCTAAAATGGTTAGTTTGGCTTTACATGGATTGACTTCGTTTAGTACTTTACCACTTTATTTATCTGGTTTATTTAGCTTAGTGTTGTTTTTATTAGCTTTTCTATATGCGCTCTATGTTCTCTATGTTCACTTTTTTGGTTCAGGGATTGTGTCTGGCTGGGCTAGTGTTTTATTCATGACTTTGATTATTGGTGGTTTCTTATCTCTGTTTATTGGCTTAATTGGTGTTTATGTGGCCGCTATTTATGATGAAACAAAAGCACGGCCAAATTTTATTATCAAAAATAAAAAAATAATTGGTCAAGCATAAAAATGTCATTTTTTAAGAAAATTATTACTAATTATGGATTTTGGCTGATATTGGCGACTACACTTTATATGTTGCCGATGCTAATTTTCCCAACATTTAATTATATTGATGACGGTCAAACTTTATTAACAGGAAAGACTTTGTTTGCCACCAATGACGTACAAATTTGGAAAAATAACTTATTTGAATATGACTATGGTCGTTTAAGACCAGGTTATCAACTCTATCTAATTCTGATGTATTTATTATTTGATGTTCGCCCCTTTGGTTATTGGTTATTCCAAACCATTATTTTAGCACTGACTTTAATTAGCTTACGAGCTTTAATTAAACAATTAACTCAGGTAAAGGATTGGTTAATTTCTGCAGTCTTAATCATTTTTTTATTGTTGCCAGCAGTAATTCAGAATGCTTATCGATTGGGTACGGCCGAACCTCGTCAAGCTTTGTTTATAATTTTGTTTTTATTGTGGATGGCTAAACTTGATTTCAAAAAAATAACTTTCAAAAATTTTGTAATAGGCAACGGTTTATTACTTTTGGCTTTAACTACTAAGGAGACTTCCATTCTATTGTTGCCCATGATCTTAATATTTTTTGGCTGGGCGAGGTTGAAAAAACTGATGAAAGATAAAAAATCTTGGTGGCTATTTCTGACTTTAGTCGGTCAAGTGGTTCTTTTTATTTTATCAATGCCACGAAGACAAGGTTATACCGTGAATGTAGATTTTTCTTTAAATAAATTGTGGTTAGGTGCTTTAATAGCGCGATTTGATTACGCAGAATATTATTTTCCTATGATAGTGGCACTGATTTTATTTTTTTTCCGCAATCTTAAAAAATTAAAAAAAGGAATTACCAACTCATTTTTACATGACTTGCAGTGGCCGTTAATTTTATTGACAGGCTTTACTAGTTCACTATTTTTTGTTTTTAGTTGGGAGCATCAGTTAGAGCGCTATCATTATTTGACTTTTATTTTTATTATTCTTTTTCTTTTTTATGAACTCAGTTTCTACAACTTTTCTTTCAAAAATATCAAGAAACTAAAACAATCGTTCAATTTATTTTCATTAGTTACAGTGACTTTCATCATTTTAGCTGGCATTTTAATGTTTCAAAAACGTAATCTATATCAAAAAAATGTTTTAGAAAGAACTGCTGATTCTTTTCAAGAAATGTTTTTTACCCATCAAGCTGCTGGTTCTTTAACAAATTTCTTATTTTATTCTCTTCCGGAAGGAACGAGGGTATTCGTTGACTCAAATGACTATGAAAAATTAGTTGACATTGGATATTTTGCTTCTCGATTGGGTGAGCGCCAAGTTTTAATTTATAGTATCAATCAAGAAGCGGCCTTAAATTATGGGCCAACTCATCAATATTCGACCGATATTTTTGGTGATTATGAATTGGCTGATAACCCTAAATTATTAATCGTGGCAGATCGGCATTGGTTCCGTTTTGAATCAGATGAGTTAGAACTTTTGGCACCAAGTTTTATCAAAAAATTTCCCAAACAAATCTATTATTTTTGGAAAATTAAGCAGGATTTTTGAAAGTGTTAAATTAGAACAAAAAAACGTACAATGAACTGCATTATTTATGAAAAATAACTTTTGGCAAGATAAACGAGTTTTGGTCACTGGAGGACATGGATTTCTTGGCTCGCATCTAGTGACTGAGCTTAAAAAACTAAATCCCAAAGAAATCTTACTTCCCAGATCCAAAGACTATGATTTGCGTAAAAAAGAAGTCTGTGCTCAAGTAGTGAAAAACATGGACATTGTCATTCACTTGGCTGCCAATGTGGGCGGCATTGGTTATAATCAAAAATTTCCCGGCACTCTTTTTTATGACAATCTCACTATGGGAGTCCACCTCATGGAAGAAGCTAGATATGCTGGAGTGAAAAAATTCGTTAGCATCGGTACGATCTGTGCTTATCCCAAGCTTACACCTGTGCCTTTCAAAGAAGAAAATCTTTGGTTGGGTTATCCAGAAGAAACCAATGCTCCTTATGGTTTAGCGAAAAAAATGCTCTTAGTTCAAGGCAACGCCTACCGAGCGCAATACGGTTTTAATGCCATTTACTTGCTTCCAGTAAATCTTTATGGACCGGGAGATAACTTCGATCCCAAATCTTCTCACGTAATTCCGGCTTTAATCAAAAAATTTATAGAAGCCAAGGAGAAGAAAAGCTCCGAAGTAGAAATTTGGGGTACTGGTACTCCTACCAGAGAGTTTCTTTACGTAACAGATGCTGCTAGAGCTATTATTTTAGCCACTGAAAAATACGACAAAGCAGATCCCATCAATCTTGGTGCTGCTTTTGAGATTTCAATTAAAGATTTAGCCAATCTAATTAAAAAATTAACAAATTTTCAGGGAAAAATTGTTTTTAATAGCAACAAACCAGATGGTCAACCACGTCGGAAACTTGATGTTTCTAAAGCAAAAAAGGAATTTGGATTTATGGCCAAAGTAAAATTTGAGGAAGGATTGAAAGCAACAGTGGAGTGGTATCAAAAAGAAAAACGAGTATGAAAAAAATAGCTCGTATTGTATTAATCACTATTATTGGTTTATTTTTTCTTTCAAGAATAAAAAGTATTTTGGTTAGTGGTAATAGTTTCTTTGCCACTTTACAACCAATCATTGATCAACCATTCGCTTCTTATGATGAGAAAATGGCCATGCAATATCCTGTTTATTACGATTTTATTCAAGATATAAAAAAAATTACCTCTGAAGACAGCCTCATTTATTTACCAGAAATAAATATTTCTCGCCCCCAACCAATGTGGGCACTGAGCAGCATTCATATCACTCAACCCTTACTTTATCCCAGAAAAGTTCAAAAGTTCGATATCAACAACCTTCCTCTAAAGAAAGCTGGCGATCCAGACACTTACATTGTTGTTGCTTATGGCTATCCCAAGATTGTTTTGCCAGATTATGATCTTATTTTATTAGTTGATGATAAGCACATTGCTTCAGAAAAATACGATTCGTCAGTTTTCGAAGAAAACAAGATGGCTGGCTTAATTTTAGTTGAGTAAAAATCATGATAATAATATTTATTTTATTAATTGCTTATTTGGGTTGGTTGGTCGCTGATCTAATCATCAAAAATATTACTCTAGAAGAACACTTGGGATTATCTTTTATCCTGGGACTGGGTATTCACTCTGTTGTTTATTTTATTGCCACTCTCATGTATAGAGTTTTACCACTTGATTCAAGTGTTTTAATTTTGGCTGGAGAAATCTTATTGGCCTTAATTCTCTCAAGAAAACTAAGAATTAAAACTCAGCATCAACAATTAAAAAAGAAAAAGTTAAATTATTTAGAAATATTACTGATTCTTATATCAATTGGTGTTTTGGGATACACTGCTCTGCAAAATCTTTATTGGCCACCTTATTTATCAGACTCTATCTATCTTTTTGACTTTCGAGCCAAAAGACTCGCAGATGGAGACATTAATGGATTTTTTAATGGCGCTGAATATGTATATTCAGAAAATTATCCACCTTTTACTTCTTTAGCTCATTTCTTTTTCTATGATGCTGGAGTCTCAAATCCCAAATCAGTTTATACTTTGCTTTTTATCTCTTTCTATTTAGTTATTTTTGGCTATGTAAAAAGAATTACCCAAAGTAGAATGGCTGGCTTAATAGCAGCAACCCTAACCGTCCTTACACCAAGTGTTTGGTGGAACTCAATTCTTTCGATGACAAATGTTCCATTGATGGAATATCTGTCTTTGGCAGTTCTATACTCATTTGATATTAAAGAAAAAATGAAAAAACATGAGGGTTGGCTATTGGCAGCCATTCTTTTGGGTTTATCTACTTGGATAAGACAGGAACCTATTTGGTTTCCAGTGATTTTATTTAGTGTTTTTTACTTATTAAAAGATAAAAAAATCAAGTTGGCAATTTTATCAATTATGATCTTTGTTGCATTGTCTTGGATTTGGCCGGTGACAACAAATTGGACAATACCATCAAGAAGAATTATAAATCAAACATTTTTTATAAATAGAGCTGTGAACGATCTGGCCACGTCTAAAAATTTATTTTTATATAAAAATAAATTTAATGATCAATTTGTATCACCGGTTTTGGTTGCTACTAAAGGAATGAGGAATTCATGGAGTTATGTTTTTAATATATTTATACTAGTAATCTTGGGTCAAATTTTTATAAATAAAAAATTATCTAGATTAAACATACTTACTTTATTTTTTCCAGTTGCACTTCTAGTTGGATTTATTGGATTTTCTAAACAATATGCGGAATGGTCATCAATGACTGATGCGGTATATAGAATGACCATATTCATGGTGCCTCTGTTTTGGATTAATATAGTAGATTCCTCAGTTTGGAGTTTTTTTAAGAAAGAAAAAAAATAATTGTTGGTAATGGAGAAATATATAATTATAAAGAATTATTTAAATTATTAGATAAAAATAGATACTACTAATATTTATGCCAAAATCAAATAAGCCGTTTTTTTCCATCATAACTTGTACAAAAAACAGTGAAAAATATTTAAAAAATGCTCTAGATTCTGTTGAAAATCAAACATATAAAAATTATGAACACATATTTGTAGATGGAAAATCTAATGATAAAACAATTTCATTGTTGGAATCATATAAAAAAAATAATAATTTGATTGAGATAAAAATCTTATCGAAAACTTCAAAAGGCATAGCTAATGCCATGAACGAAGGCATTAAAGTTTCCAAGGGTAAATATATATTTATTTTACATAGTGATGATGGTTTTTATGACAATGATGTTTTAAAAGATGTTGCTGTTTTCCTAGAAGCTCGTCAAAATTTAGATTGGATCTATGGAAAAATTTGTGTCATTGAAAAAAACAAAAAAAATATAGTTGGATTTTTTCCAACACGTTGGGTTTTTCAACAAAGTTGGCATTACTTACTTAAATTTTTCAACTTTATTCCTCATCAATCAGTTTTCATAAAAAAGGAAGTATTTTTGAAAAATGGTTATTTCAGAGAAGATTTAAAAACGATGATGGATCAAGAATACTGGTTGAGAATTAACTATCAAACAAACTGGAAATTTTTTAACAGAACAATCAGTAACTATCGTATTCATGAGGCAGCGCAATCATCTAGTAAAAAAAATTATCAAGCAAATATAAATGAGTACATTAAAATTCAAAATAAATATATAAATAATCCTTTTGAAAAAATATTAGCCCAATTTATTAACTTCTTGGTAGAAAAAGTTAATAAGACAGTTCGATAAAATTATAAATTACTCTATAATACAGATTCAACATGAGCGATAAAGTAATAATTATTAAAGCCAAGAGCCGTATTCAATTAATCGATTGGCGAGAAATTTGGGAATATAGAGAGCTTTTTCTTGTTTTTGCATGGAGAGATATTAAGGTTAGATACAAGCAAACTATTTTAGGAGCTGGTTGGGCTTTATTACAACCTCTTTTTTCAATGTTTATTTTTACTATTTTTTTTGGTAATTTTGCTAAAATTCCATCAGATGCATTGCCTTATCCATTATTTGTTTTGATAGGGCTTATTTTTTGGGGATTTTTTTCAGGCACTTTGTCTGCAGCTAGTGGTTCTCTAATCGCCAATGAATCAATAGTAAAAAAGGCTTATTTTCCTAGAGAAATTCTACCACTTTCTACCATTGGGACCAATTTAATTGATTTTTCTATTTCATTTATCATGCTCTTATTGGTTGCAGTATATTTTCAGGTGATACCCAATATATTAGCACTTTTAATTATTCCCTTGGGAATAATTATAGGAGCGTTAGGAGCTGGCGGACTAGGACTCTTATTATCTGCTTTTAATATTAAATATCGTGATGTGCGTCATGCATTGCCATTTTTTATTCAAATGATGATTTTTTTAAGTCCAGTAATTTATCCTAGTAGTATTATGCGTCCATCATTTCGTTATTTAATAGCGCTGAACCCTATGGCTGGAGTTATTGAAGCGGTTAGAATAGTGTTTTCTGGAGGAACGTCAGTAAATTGGATAACGTTAGCAATTTCTGGAACATCATCAATATTGCTTTTTATCATTGGTTATTATTATTTTAAATCTACTGAAAGGTTTTTTGCCGATATTGTTTAATGATGAAACCAATAATTGAAGTAAGTCATCTGTCTAAAAAATATAAATATGGAGAATCTCAACCGTATTATACTTTGCGTGATGCCTTGGTAAATTTTATTAAAACTCCAGCTTCACTTTTGAGTAAAAAACAGAGCTCTTTGAAAAAAAATGAGTTTTGGGCATTAAAGGATGTATCTTTTAAACTCAATCAAGGTGATGTGTTAGGAATATTGGGGCCTAACGGATCTGGGAAAAGCACTCTTCTAAAAATATTGAGCAGAATTACCTTTCCAACAGAGGGATCAGCTATGTTAAGAGGAACCGTGGGAAGCCTTTTGGAAGTTGGTACTGGATTTCAACAAGAACTCACAGGAAGGGATAATATTTATCTTAATGGTGCTATTTTAGGAATGAAAAAATCAGATATAACTAAAAAATTTGATGAAATTGTAAATTTTTCTGGTGTTGAGAAATTTATAGACACTCCAGTCAAACATTATTCATCAGGCATGTATATGAGGCTCGCTTTTTCTGTAGCCGCACATTTAGATTCAAGAATCCTTATAGTTGATGAAGTGTTGGCTGTTGGAGATGCAGAGTTTCAAAAAAAATGTTTAGGTAAAATGGAGAGTGTAAGCAAAAATGAAGGCAGAACGGTTTTATTTGTAAGTCACAATATGATGGCTGTAAAAAGACTTTGCCAAAAAGGAATTCTATTGAAAAATGGCAAAATGGAAGCAGAAGGAAGCATTGAATCAGTAATTTCAAAATATGCAGAAGTTGCTGATGTGAGTAAAAAATTTATACCAATTAAAATTCCCAGAATTGGTGTCACTATTAATAAAATTTCAATAAATAAAAAAGAAAAAGGCAAAGTATATCCAGGAAAACCTCTAAAAATATCCATTGAACTCTCAGCTCAAAAAAAAGTTGAAAATATTGGATTGCAAATTATGATATCTAGTGATGCTACTGAAGGTCGTATTTTTTCCACGAATACAAAGACAATGAAAAACATAGATGTCGTTCTAAAAAAAGGAAAGAATCATTTCACTTGTGATATTCATCAATTCAATCTTTGCTCTGGAAAATACAAGCTTGGTATCGCTATGGATAAACCTTTTGTTGAACTTTATTACAATGAAGCAGATTTATTTTATTTTGATGTATTAGAAACAATATTAGAACCGGCCTTATTGCCCACTCTTCCAGCTTATGGTCGTGTTTACATGGATCATGAATGGACTATCGAATAATGGCAAAACATGTAGATAAAATAGCAATACTTCTTAAAACTTATATAGGTGATATAGATTATGTAAAAAAATTAATTGGTAGTTTTAAAAAATATAACAAAGATAAAATTACACTTTATATAGTTGTTCCAAAATCAGATATTAAACAATTTAAAAAATTTACATCTAATAATATAAAATTACTCAGCGACGAATCAGTCACTAATGAGTTGGTTCATGATAGTAGTATTCGCGGTATTCGTCCCGGATATATTAATCAAGAAATAATTAAGCTATCCTTTTGGGAAAAGGGGTTATGTGAAAATTATTTTTGCATGGATTCTGATGGTGTTTTTATTAGAAATTTTTACATTTCTGATTTCATGTATGATGAAAATGTTCCGTTTACAATTTTAAAGGAAGACAATGAATTCATTGTTGATCCAGAATATTTTAGAACTCATTGGAGGGGAAGGGAAAAGTTAATTAAAAAAATACAAGAAAAATTGGGTTTAGTTGATAAGAGAATGTTAACATGTCATGGATTTGGAATACTCTCGTCTAAAGTTTTGAAGTCTTTTTATACAAAATTTCTCCTTAAAAACCATCTTACATATAAAGATATATTAAAAATATCTCCTTACGAATTTTCTTGGTATAACATGTGGTTGCAGAAAGATAAAACTATACCTATTGAATTTAGAGAACCACTAGTTAAATCTTTTCACAATAAGACTCAACATTGGGATTATTTACGAAAAGGCATAAAAATAAGTGACATCGCTCGTGGTTATATTGGTTTAAATATAAACTCAAATTATTCGCGGGGATTCGGAATGATTTCATATCAAGATGAAGATGCCTATATAATGCCTCTAACTGATATTATTTTTTATTCTAAAAAAATAATTAAATCAGTTGTAGTCCAATCTTATCGAAAATTAGTTGATTCTGGAAAAAAAGTAATCAAATTAATTAAATGAAAAAAGGAACTCAGCATGTATGAAAAAATAAAAAAATATTTTATAAAAATCATAAAATATATAAAAAAACATGGATTAATTTGGACATTTAAAATTTCTCTTTACCTTATTTATTCTAGATTTATTTATCCTAAATTTATAACGTTTATAAATATCTTTACGGTAGATTATTTAATTCATAAAAGAAGAATGAAGATTTCCAGTTTACTAGCAAAGCAAATGAATGACACTATTGGTTATGGACCATTTAAAGGTCTCATAATCAAACATCGCAATGATTGGAATGGAAATATGTTTTTGGGAATATATGAACAAGAAGTTTTGCAACTTTTTCAAAAATTTCCCAAAAAATACAATACGTTAATTAACATTGGTGCAGCTGACGGATATTATGCGATTGGTGGCTTAGTTTCTGGATTGTTTAACAAAACATATTGTTTCGAATTATCTAAAAAAAGCAGGATAAATATTTTAAAAAATGCCATACTAAATAGGGTCCAAAATGATATAAAAATATTTGGAATTGCAAAAAGTGGTTTTACTAGAAAACTAAAAAAGGCAGGGGCTAATTTAGAGAAAAGCATAATTATTTGCGACATTGAAGGAAATGAGTTCGAGTTATTTAATAAACAGGTTTTTGGTTTATTTAAAAAATCAATATTGGTTATTGAGGTACATGACTGGCATGAAAATGGGAAATCTAGATATAAAAAGCTTAAAAAGAATGCAGGTCGGTATTTTAAAATACAGGAAATTCAGTCAGGAACACGTGATCTGTCAATTTTTCCAGAAATAAAAAATTTGAAAGACAATGATCGATGGCTATTATGTTCCGAAGGAAGGCATTACGCGCAAACATGGTTAATATTAAAACCTAAAAAAAGTAATTTTAAAAATTAAAAAATAGAAATGAATATGTATACAGAAATTAAAAAATGTCGTATTTGCGAAAAAACAGAATTGATTACGGTTTTATCTTTGGGAAATCAATATCTAACTGGAGTATTTCCCAAATCAATTACTGAAAAAGTAACTAGGGGTCCGCTGGATATGGTTTGGTGTACAAATTGCGGATTGCTCCAAATGAAACAATCTTATAGTTCTGAAGAAATGTATGGAGATAATTATGGCTATAGATCTGGACTAAACTCTTCTATGGTAAAACATCTTCAGCAGAAGATTGGAATGTTGGAGAGCTTAGTTAAATTAGCTCCCACCGATTTAATGGTAGATATAGGTAGTAATGATGCCACTTTGTTAAAAGCTTGCTCTGGGAAATATAAAAAGGTAGAAATTGATCCAACTGGAAACAAATTCAAAAAATATTACACCAAAGACATGGTTTTAATTTCTGATTTTTTTTCAGCCTCTGTTTTCAAGAAATATTTTTTAAATAAAAAAGCAAAGCTTATTACTGCCATAGCTATGTTTTATGATTTAGAAGACCCGAAAGCTTTTGTTCGTGATATAGAAAAATGTTTGTCAGCCGATGGAATATGGCATTTTGAACAAAGTTATATGCCTAGTATGCTACGCACAAACGCTTACGATACTATTTGTCACGAACATTTGGAATTTTATTCTTTTAGAGTTGTAAAAAATCTACTTGAAAATTGTGGAATGAGAGTGATTGATGTACAAATGAATTCTATTAATGGTGGAAGCTTTGCGGTAACAGCTTGTAAAAAGAATGCCAACTATTCTTCTAATAAGCCGATTATAAATTGGTTACTAAAGCAAGAAAAAGATATGGGATTAGAAACGCCGAAGCCATATCGGGATTTTGAAGAAAAAGTTTATAGACATCGCGAAAATCTGAAAGAACTAATAAAAACTTTAGTTAAAGATGGAAAAAAAATTGTTGGCTATGGAGCCAGCACTAAAGGAAATGTGCTTTTACAATTTTGTAGCTTGGGAACAAAACAAATTCCTTTTATAGCAGAAGTTAATAAAGATAAATTTGGATCGTATACTCCTGGCACAAAAATTCCAATTATTTCTGAAGAAGAGGCTAAAAATAAAAAACCTGATTATTTTTTTGTGTTACCCTGGCACTTTAAACATAATATTTTGGAAAGAGAGCGCAATTATCTAGCGCAAGGTGGAAAATTTATATTTCCCTTACCAGAAATAGAAATTTTGTAATATAAACACAATAATTTTTTAGAATTGGCAAATATGATAATGAAAGATTAATCATGATTATAGTATGTGAACCTCAATGCAAAGGTGTAAGTCATGAAAAGATAAATAGTGGTTTTATTTACGGTTTGCGTTTTGCTTATCCAAATGAAAAAATTACGTTTTTTTCTGACGCATCTTATTTTAAAAACATAAAAGAAATACTAAAAATTGGCAAAACTAGAATTAATAATTTAAGTCACTTTTCAATTAGCTTTAATGCTAGTAAAAGCTTTAGCATCCAGGGAATATTTAGATACTATTTTCTCTTTAAAAAAATATTCGATAAAACATTGAGTTTTGGGGAAAATAAAATATTTTTTTTATCAACTAGTCCGATAATTCTTTTTGCTATTAAAAAATTAAAACAACAAGAAAAATATAAAAATATCTGTTGCACTTTTGTTCTTCATGGAGAATTGGAGGATATTGCAAATAAAGAATATAAAAAACCCTACCTACCATCCATACCAAAAACAAAAAATGTTTTAGCTGAATTAATTAAACATCCAGGAATAGTTCTTTTACTTGCGCGCCATATATTATCCAGTCCATTCGAATTATTGTCTTCAAATTACTCTTTAATTTTCAAAAAAATATTTCGTACTAAGAAAATGATGATGTGGCGACATTCAGAACAATATCATTACATATCTCTGTCTCCACATGTTACTAAAAATGCTAATAAATATTTGAATACAAAATATTTAAATTTTAATACTGTCATTATGCCGATTATTTTCAGCAATCCGTTGCCAAAGCCAAAAAATAAATACATTAAATTTGCAGTATTCGGCTATGGAGATAGTGGCCAAATGTATAAAATGCTCACTAAGCTATCTAAAAAAAAGATTTCAAAACCTTTTGAAATAAAAATTATTAGCATGGATGGCCGAGGAACAGAAGAATTTCAGAATATCAAACATGTCGGCCAGGGAAGAGTTCTCACTAGAAAAGAAATGGAAAAAGCAGCTCAAGACATAGATGTTTTCATAAATCTTTACACTAAAAACTATCACAGTCTGGGTTGTAGCTTGTCAATTTTTGAAGCCTTGTCTTATTTGAAGCCCATATTACACTTGAGCAATCCAGGGTATAATTATTTTAATAAACCAGAAAAACCAATTGGCTATCGCTGTAAAAATCTTGATGACTTTGTTGATAAAATGTACGACATGATTCAAAATTTTTCTCGGCATGAAAAACAGCTGACCATTTTCAGAAAAAACATGTTGGGATATAGGAAAGAGTATAATATCAAAAACAATCTGCTCAAGCTCAAAAAGAGCTTTACCTTCGAAGAATAAATGAAAAATTTACTCACAAACAAAACGATATTAATAACTGGTGGAACAGGGAGCTTTGGCAAAGCATTTGTCAAGAGATTATTGGATTTCCATTCTCCAAGATCAATTCGTATTTTAAGTAGAGACGAGCTAAAGCAGTGGCAAATGGAGTCTTCTTTTTCCACTCATCCAAATTTTAGTAAATTAAGATTTTTTATTGGGGATGTTAGAGACAAAGAAAGATTAAATAGAGCTTTTGAAGATGTAGACATTGTCATTCATGCGGCGGCACTAAAGCAAGTTCCTGCAGCGGAATACAATCCGTCGGAATGCATAAAAACCAATATAATGGGGGCGGAAAATGTTATTTCTGCTGCTTTTAATACTGGAGTAAAAAAAGTTATTGCGCTGTCTACAGACAAAGCATCATCTCCTATTAATTTGTATGGGGCAACCAAGTTGTGTTCGGACAAACTTTTTGTGGCAGCTAATAATATGAGAGGTTCCCGAAACATAAGTTTTTCTGTTGTGAGATATGGCAATGTAATGGGTTCGAGAGGCTCGGTCATCCCGCTTTTTATTAATAAGAGAAAAGAGGGCGTTCTTCCAATCACTCATAAAGATATGACTAGATTTAATATAACATTGGACAAGGCAATTGAATTGGTAGAAAGAGTCATAGGCGAAATGAAGGGGGGAGAAATTTATGTTCCAAAGCTAAAATCTTATAAAGTAATGGATTTGGCAAGAGCGATTAGTCCTTCGTCTAAAAAAAAGATTGTGGGAATTAGGCCTGGTGAAAAAATTCATGAAGAAATGATTCCTGAAACAGAGGCTCAAAATACCTTGGAATTTAAAAAACATTTTATTATTATGCCTAGTTACCCAGACTGGAAAGGCAACAAAATAGTGCTCAAGAGGGGTAAAAAGGTTCCCATTTCTTTTTCTTATAATTCTGGAACCAACACTCAGCGGTTGGCTGTGGGGGAATTAAGAGAATTAATCAAAAATTACCTATACAATGATTTCGAAGCTATTTAAAACATGATCACAGCTATTGTTCAGGCAAGGCTATCTTCTACAAGATTACCCGGCAAAGTACTGCTAGATTTAGGTGGAAAAATTATCCTGCAAAGAGTTGTTGATAATTTGAAAAATTCAAAATATATCGACAATACAATAGTAGCAACCTCCATAGATTTTGAGGATGACAAAATAGTAGATTATTGTAACAAAGCCAATATTAACGTTTTACGAGGTAGTCTGGAAGATGTTTTAGATAGATTTTATCAAATTGCTAAATTTAATAATGTAAAACATATATGTAGAGTAACTTCTGATTGCCCCCTAATAGATCCTCAAATTGTTGACACAACCATAAAAAAATACTTAGAAGGCAATTTTGAATATGTTTCCAATAATCATCCTTTAGCTACTTTTCCAGACGGCATGGATGTTGAGGTTTTCTCTTTTAATGCTTTAAAAAAAGCATGGAAAGAAGCAAGATTGAAATCCGAGAGAGAACATGTCACCCCATATATTTGGAAAAACCCCAAGAAATTTAAATTATTTAATGTTGTCAATGGAAAAAATTTGTCACAGTATCGATTGACTATCGATGAGCCAAAAGATTATAAGCTTCTTCTAGAAATAGTCACTCGACTAGATGATTTAAGTATGATGAGTATTATTAATTTTTTAGACAAGAATGAAGACGTAAAGAAAATAAATCAGCAAATAATGAGGAACGAAGGTTATAATAAGTCCATCAATGAAGATATTATTAGATAATGAAGGGTAAAATGAAAAATCTATCTTTTCTCAAAGAAATAAAAATTGGTAAAAGAAAAGTTGGAATCAATCATCCCGCCTATATCGTGGTAGATGCTGGTGCAAATTTCAACAACAATCTAGATACGGCTAAAAAATTGGCATACGAAGCCAAAAAAGCCGGCGCTGACGTTATCAAATATCAGAGTTTTCTTGCAAAAAAAATTGTTTCCGCCAGAGGGTTTGACTCGATGGAGTTGAAAGGGGTTCATGGTTCTTGGGATCAATCAGTAGAGGAGGTTTTCAAGAAAGCTGAGTTACCAAGAAAATGGCACCTTGAATTGGCTAACTATTGTAAAAATATTGGCATAGAATTTACTTCATCGCCATATGACTTTGAAGCGGTTGATCTTCTGGATGAGATCGGAGTAAGTTTCTTTAAAATTGGCTCCGGAGACATTACTTGGCACGAAATGCTTAGATATATTGCCAAAAAAAACAAACCAATAGCTTTAGCTACCGGAGCAAGTACCCTAGCCGAAGTTGATGAAGCAATTAGGGTTATTGAAGAAACTGGTAATAAAAAATTGATATTATTACAATGCATCACCAACTATCCATCTAAAGTTGAAAGTGCCAATCTAAACGTGATGAAAACTTATTCTCAAGCATTTGATATTTTAACTGGGTATTCAGACCATTCGCCAGGAGACACTGTTGTTTTGGGATCAATTGCTTTGGGAGGATGTTTTATTGAAAAACACTTCACACTAAATAAAAAAGACACTGGACCAGATCATCCACACTCAATGGAGCCCAAAGAATTAGCTGAAATGATTAAAAAAATTAGAGACTTGGAAAAAGCAATGGGATCACACAGAAAAATAGTTGTTCCAGAAGAATCAGAGACTGTTATTGTTCAACGCAGGTCGTTGTATGCAAATACAGACATAAAGAAAGGTCAAAAAATTTTAAAAAGAAATCTTTCTGTGTTGAGACCAGCATTGGGAATTTTACCAAAATTCCAAAAAGAAATAGTTGGCCGTATTGCCAACAAAAACATTGAGAAAGGTTCTCCAATAAAATGGGATTATTTAAAATAATGACAAATCGCGAGCGGTATTTATCTTTAATATTTAATGAAAAACTGACAAAAACAGATGCAATAGTATTGTTAGAAGGAGATGGCTTAAATAGAATAACTCAAGCGGTCAATCTTTATCATCAGGGTTATTCCAAAAAAATTATTTCTTCTGGAGGGTTAATCAACAAACCTCTTGGCTCAGTTAGTTCCAAGGCATTGGTGTCAGAATTAATTAAACAAAATGTTAAAAGAAAAGATATATTGATTGAAAATAAGTCAATGAATACAAGAGAACAAGCATTAGAAGTTATTCCTATATTAGAAAAAAATAACTATAAAAGTATTATTTTAGTAGCCTCTCATTACCATCAACCTAGAGCATTTCTGACTTTTTTAAAAGTTGTTTTAGACAATAAATTAGACATTACCATATTCAATTCTCCAGCTAGAGAGCTAAGCTGGTTTTCTAACAATCCCTGGGGCAAAAGAGTTGATCTGCTAGCATTAGAATTAGAAAAAATTGATAAATATAGTAAATTGGGCCACATAGCAACATTCGAGGAGGGCATAAGACATCAACAAAAAAAGGAATCTCTTGTTTAAAAAAATAAAAAAAATACTTGGTAATGATTTTATCGGACCAGAAGAATTATCGAGAATCAAGAATAACTTAGGAATTCTTGATCCATATAGTTATAGAAAAATTCCAGATATTGATTTTTCTATAAAAAATATAAGCTCCCTCAGAGGGAAAGCTATTTTAATTTTAGGATCGCCAAAGATGAATCGTGGGAAAAAACTTACTCTTAATAATTTAAGAAGTCAGCTTGGGTTTGACCCGAAAGTAAAAGAGCCCTGTTTCTATAATCAGGATTGGTATTTAAATGAAGATTTTTCCAAAAAAACAAGTTTAGATTTAAAGTGGTATCTATTGAAAAAGAACGTTGACGATAAGACACTTTCTAAAGATCCAGAAATTATTTCAAAAAATATGGCTTCTAATCATCGCTATCCAAGTGCTATTCTGACTGCCTATACTTTTTTCTCATACTACTTTTTAAATAAAAAAATACTATGGAGTTCTAATTTTATTTGGTGTTCCGACAAAGATCATCACGGTGATAGAATATATGTTGGTCGCTATATTGATCCTGAAAAAGTTAATAAAAATGGATTCAATATCCACAGGCATTTATCAATAACTTCAATTTACGGGTTAGTTGCTCAGATAGAAAATAGTAATGTCTAATTATAAGGCAAATAAATCAGTCGCTCTTTGGAAGCAAGCTAAAAAACTCATCCCAGGGGGATCACAACTTGTCAGCAAACGATCTGAAATGTTTTTGCCAGATCAGTGGCCCGCTTATTATAAAAGTGCTAAGGGCATAGAAGTGATTGATCTAGACAACAATCACTATTTAGATTTTTCACTAATGGGAGTTGGGTCTTGTGTTTTGGGTTATGCCGATTCTGATGTAAATAAAGCGGTCATGAGCTCTGTTAAAAAAGGCTCAATGTCCACTCTTAATCCCCCTGAAGAAGTAGAGTTGGCAGAAAAATTATTAGAACTTCACCCTTGGGCAAAAATGGTTAGATATGCCAGAACAGGTGGGGAGGCTATGGCCATCGCAGTTAGAATAGCCAGAGCTCATTCAAAAAGAGATAAAATTGCTTTTTGTGGCTATCACGGTTGGCATGATTGGTACTTGGCCAGCAATTTGGCTAACGATAAAAATTTAGACGGACATCTACTTCCAGGACTGGAACCCAAGGGAGTTCCCAGATCTGCCAAGGGTTTATCAAAGCCCTTTGAATACAATAAAATAGAGCAGTTAAAAAAAATTGTTAAAAAAAATAATATTGGAGTAATAGTTGTAGAAACCATTAGACATCAAGAACCTAAAAATAATTTTTTAAGTAAAATTCGAGAAATAGCAGATGAAATTAATGCTGTTCTTATTTTTGATGAAATATCATGTGGATTTAGATTAACTCTCGGAGGAGCTCATCTATTATATGGAGTTAATCCCGACATTGCTGTTTTTGCAAAAGCCATGAGTAACGGATATCCCATGGCAACAATCATCGGCAGAAAAAAAGTTATGAATGCCGCTCAATCAACTTTTATAAGCAGTACTTATTGGACTGATAGAATTGGTCCTACGGCAGCATTGGCCACCATTAAAAAATTAGATGAAAAAAATGTATCCAACCATCTTAATTTAATTGGTAAAGAAATAGAAAAAGGGTGGCTAAAGTTAGCTAAAAGATATGATCTTAAAGTAAAAATCATTGGACCATACTCTTTAATCACACTTGATTGGGAGTATAAAAATGCTAACGATATTAGAACGTTATTTACACAGGAAATGCTCTATCGAGGATTTTTAACTTCCTCCACGGTTTATGTATCATATGCTCATAAAATAAAACATGTAAAAACATATTTGGAAGCCGTCGATCGAGTTTTTGCAATAATAAAACAAGCTGTAAGTAAAAATCAGGTTAAGAAAAAACTCAATGGCCCAAGTGCTCACAAAGGTTTTAAAAGATTGACATAAAGTGTAAAAAATATGAAGTCAAATTATAAAATTCCACTAGTAAAAGACACCATATCTAAGGCGGATATAGGCAAACTTTCAAATTGGTTAACAAAAGATTTACAACTGACCAAAGGCCCTTTAACTATTGAGTTTGAAAAAAAATGGAGTGAATGGAATGGTAGTAAGTATTCAATCTTTGTTAATTCTGGCTCATCGGCAAATTTATTGATGATTTACGCTCTTTTGTTGTCCGGTCGGCTTAAAAATGATAAAGCCATAGTTCCAGCAGTGAGTTGGGTAACAACTGTTTCTCCTTTTATTCAATACGGAATGGAGCCAATTCTTTGCGACTGCGACGAAGATGATCTTGGTTTTGATGTGGCACATTTTGAAAAATTATGCCAAGAACATCGGCCATCCGTAGCAATCATGGTTCATGTCTTGGGTCATCCAAACAAAATGGATGAAATAATGAAAATTTGCAAAAAATATGATGTAATTCTTCTTGAAGATTGCTGCGAAGCCCACGGCAGTGTATATAAAGGAAAAAAAGTGGGTACTTTCGGTATTGCTGGTTCATTTTCTTTTTATTATGGACACCACATGTCCACTATTGAGGGAGGGATGGTTGTCACTGACGACCGAGAGCTCTACAACCTCATGCTTTCCATAAGAAGTCATGGCTGGTCAAGAGATCTAGAACCAAAGTACGCGCAAGCTCTTAAAAATAAATATAATATAGATGATTTTAGAGATAAATATTCTTTTTATCATCCGGGCTTCAACCTTAGACCAACAGATTTGAATGCTTTTTTAGGAATAGAACAGTTAAAAAGATTGGATAAGACAGTTAAAAAAAGAGAGAGAAATTATTTTAGATATAAGAAAATACTTGAGAATCACTTTTGGGTTCAAATAAGTGAGGCTGATGTAATTTCTAGTTTTTCAATGGGTCTGCAAACACCATATCTTTCTGAAATATCTGAAGCTTTAGAGAAAGCCTCAATAGAAACACGACCTTTGGTTTGTGGATCAATTGGAGAACAACCATTTTGGATTGAAAGATACGGAAAAACTATCTTACCCAATGCAACCAAAGTTCATAACAACGGAATATACCTTCCGGGCAATCAAAGTCTATCATTTAAAGAAATTGATTTTGTATGCAACATTCTTTTAGAAGCTCAAAAAAAGGCAGTTCTTTCCTCTATTACTGACCTCTCAATTGTGATTTGCACCAAAAATTGTGAAAGTAATATTGAAAGCTCTCTTGTTTCTATAAAAAAAGCTGCTCCAGACGCTGATCTTATCATTGTTGATGCGGATTCCACTGATAATACAATTAATATTGTAAAAAAATATACCAGAAGAATTTATTCAGATAAAAAAAGAGGCCTGTCATATGCAAGACAACTTGGAATAGACAAATCAAAAAAACAATTTGTGGCTTTTATTGGAGCTGATGATAATATTGAACGCAAAACCCTTGAAGATCTCTTGGTAGCAATAAAGAAGAGCTCTAACATTGCGGGGGTTCAAGCCAAAACAATTATCAAGTCCCCCCAAAACTACTGGGAAAAAGCTACTAAATATATTTTTGAACTACTTTTGAATGAAGTTGGCTCGGTTGAGGTAATAGGAACACCCTGTATATTTAGAAAAGATGTAATTAAAAATATTAGATATGATTCTAATATTACCGGAGGTACTGATGATACTGATTTGTGCATGAGGCTTAGACAAAAGGGATATGAGCTTAAAAAAGTAGATGCAAGTTCTTATGAAGTGCAGAAGTTAAATTTCAAATCATTTAGAGGGCGATGGCGATTTTATGGCAGAGGTGATTATCAATTTTATAATAAATATAATGGAGAATGGTCTTTTATAAGAAAAATTCAATCAATATTTCATCCTTTTTATAAATATATTATTGGCGGATCGATATCTTTCATAAAAAATGGAAAAATAGCAATAGTACCGGCCCTATTTATAGCAGCTGGCAGTAGGTATTATGGTTGGATTAAAGAAATCTTTTCTTCAGATTAGAACTAGACTTATAAATTTATTTAAATATAGTTCATATTTGTCGTCTATATTAAAAACGAAAACAAAAAATATGAAAATTGTTTGCTTTTCTTCAAATGTTGAAATTTGGTATTTTGCTTTAGTTGAGGCTACCATTGCGCATGCTTTGCAAAAAAACGGCCATGAGGTTGTTTATATAACGCCAGGAAATTATTTTAAAAAAAGATCTAATCCGATGAATGAAAAGATATTGAGAAAAGAGTTTAATCTGAATGGATATGAAATCAAAAGTGCACTAAACGAAAAAGATAAGAAAAAAATAAACTCTCTTTTAGATAAAATTACCAAAAATAATTTTAAAAATTTTAAGATTAATAATATTAAAATAGGAAAAATAGCTCTGTATGAATCTTTACTTCATCATAAAAAAATAACACCAAGCTTTAGTGACAAAGAATGGAAAGAATATTTTTTGAACATAGAGGATACTCTCATATCATTTTTTGCTTGTCGAAAAATCATCAAAAAAGAAAAACCAGACATATTATTAATGTATAACACCTTATATTCAGTTAATAGAGTATGGGAAAGATATGCTCACCTTAAAAAAATTCCTACATATTTTTTACATCATGGATTAAATTTTTCTGATATAGACAATACTGTTTTAATAGCAAAAAATAACTCAATATACTACTTAAAATCATTAAGAAAAATATGGTTAAGGTTGAAAAATTATCCATCTTCCAAAAAAATGTTAAGCTACGTAACGGATCATTTTTTAGAACTCCTAAAAGGAGAACATTCTCTTGTTTACTCCGCGCCAAAAAGCAAAAAGAGAATAAATGTCAGGAAAGTTTTTAATATAAAAGAAAATCAGAAGGTTTTATCAGCTACAATGAGTAGCTATGACGAATTACTTGCAGCAGAGTATGTTGAAGCTATAAGTAAATCGAAAAATGTTATTTTTAATGACCAAGTTGATTGGGTAAAATCCTTAATCAACTATGTAAAAAACAAGCCCAACCTGTTTTTAATCATACGTGTCCACCCAAGAGAATTTCCAAATAAAAGAGATAATCTAAAATCCGAACACGCAGGGGTTCTTGAAAAAGTTTTGAAAAAACTTCCGAATAATGTAAAAGTAAATTGGCCTAAAGACAATTTGTCAATTTATGATTTAGCTCAAGAAACAGATGTTTTCTTAAATGCGTGGTCTACCGTTGGAGTAGAAATGAGTTTACTTGGAATTCCTGTTGTTCTTTATTCAAAAGAATTTTTTCCTTATCCGCCAGACCTTAATTATCTGGGGAAAAATAAAACTGATTATTTTTCCAAAATAGAACTAGCTCTAAAAGAAGGGTGGAGTTATGAAAAAATCAAAAAAACTTTTAGGTGGTTAACGATATATTATTGTCGAACGATAGTTAGATTTCGCAAAAAGAAAAAAAAATTAAAAACTAATGAAAAACCCTTTAAAATTTCAGGTTATTTTTATAATCTATTTTCTCCAAGAATGAGGTTTTTTCTTGGGAATATACTTTCTTTATTGTCATTAGTTGAAGTCGGAAAAAAACAAAAATCTGATTGCAGGGCACAACTCAAAGAACATATTAATATTTCTGGTGTAGAAAAAATGCTTATAGAATCAAGAGACACTTTAATTGACATGAAAAAAATATCCAAAAATAAAGTAACCCTCAGAGAAGAGGGTATTTTTATACGAAATGAATTAAAAAGAATCTACAAAGCTCTATATAATAGCGATGATAGAAAATCAAAAATCAAAAAAAATAGTTTGCAATATAATTTAAAAAAGGTTATTACCTAAATGTCAAATTTATTGAAAATAGCAACTAATCACTTCATGGATCTTTTTAACAAGAGTTGGAAATATTCAAAAAAATCTTATTCTCAAGAAGGAGAGGATTTAGTTTTGGATAGCATCCTACATGAAAAGAAAAACGGTTTTTATATAGATATCGGCGCTCATCATCCATTTAGATTTTCAAATACCTATTTTTTTTATAAAAAAGGTTGGCGAGGGATTAATATTGATGCAACTCCAGGAAGCATGAATCTTTTTAAAAAACACAGACCCAGAGATATTAATCTTGAAATACCAATTTCAAACGATAATAAAAAAATAAATTATTTTATTTTTAATGAGCCAGCACTGAATAGTTTTTCTAAAAAATTATCCAAAGAAAGAAATATTAATACTACCTATAAAATTGAAAAAGTCATCAAACTAGCTCCTAAAAGATTAGCTGAAGTATTAGATAAATATTTACCTCAGAATATAAATATTGATTTTATGTCAATAGATGTCGAAGGGTATGAGTATCAAGTTCTTACTTCTAGTAATTGGAATAAATATCAACCGAACTACATACTCATTGAACTATTAAGAGTAGACTTTGACCGTGTGATTAGAAATAAAATATATAAATTTTTAAAAAATAAAAATTATAAGTTCATAGCATTTACAGGAAGAACAGCTATCTTTAAATTAGATTTTGATAAAAGAGCATGAAAACACCCATAATTCTAATCATTTATCACCGACAAAAATTGGTAAAAAATCTCATTGATTCACTTAGAAAAATTAAACCCTCAAAAATATATGTTGTTGCCGATGGTCCCAAAAATAAAAAAGACTTAAAACTTTGCTTGGCTACTAGAAAACACATCAATTCAATCGATTGGCCGTGTAAAATATATAAAAAGTACTCAAAAACGAACAAGGGCTTGAGAAACAACGTTGTTAGCGGTCTAAATTGGGCTTTTAAAAAAGAAAATAAGGCAATCATCTTGGAAGATGATCTAGTAATAGACCCTTCATTTTTCAAATTTTGCGAAAAATTACTAATTAAATACGCTAAAAATAAGCGTATTATTTCCATTGCCGGAAATAATTTTCAATTTGGAAAAAATCCTATCAAAGAAAGTTATTATTTTTCTAGATATGTGCATTCTTGGGGATGGGCTACTTGGAAACGGGCATGGAAATTATTTGATGATGAAATGAGTGACTGGCCGAAACTAAGAAAAAATAATTGGCTCAATAAAGTTTTTCAAAGCAGGGTAGCTGGCTTATTTTGGAAAAAAATATTTGATATGACTTTTAATAACGAAGTTGATTCGTGGGCTTATAGATGGACATATACCAGTTTGCTCCATAACAAACTCACGATCATTCCCAAAAATAATCTTGTTTCAAATGTGGGATATGGAAAAAATGCTACTCATACTAAACAAAAGGGTAGAAATTTAGATATGCCACTCAGAAATATTGATTTTCCTCTCATTCATCCAAGCAAAGTTAAGATAAATAAAGTGGCTGATTTGAGAACAGAAAAAAAAGTATATCTCAACCCGATTATGTTATTGTCTTTATTTTTAAGAAATTTTTTACAAATTTTAAAAATAAAATATGATAAATAAATTAACAGATAATAAATTTTGGGAAAATTATTGGCAATCAAAGAAAGTGATTAGTCCTGTATTGGAAAAAAACTCATTTACCAAAATATTTAAAAGAGAACTCAGTAATAAAAAATATAAAACCATGATTGAAATAGGTGGCTTTCCTGGAACTTATGCCATCTATTTTAAAAAATATTGGAATTATCAATCCACTCTTCTTGATTACGTGTTTGATAAAAGAAAATTTATTAAACTATTAAAAATTAATAATTTAAAAGAAAAAGATATTTCTGTAATCATCAAAGATTTTTTTAAATTTAACGATAGAAAAAAATATGATTTGGTATTTTCTTTGGGATTTATTGAGCATTTTGATGATGTAGAGGACGTTATTAAAAGACATTGGAGGTTGGTTAATAGGGGAGGAAAACTAATAATTGGTATTCCTAACTTCCTAGGAATAAACGGCCTCCATCAGTTACTTTTCGATCCTGCAAATCTCAATATTCATAATTTAGATGCCATGAATATCTTTAAAATAAAAGTTTTTATGAAACGTCTGAACCCTCGAACATACTCTGTAAAATACGTTAGCGGAAAACTCGTTTGGCTCGAAAATATTGAATCTAGAAGTAATTCCGTAAAACTTTTTACTTTTTTTCTAAATATTATCGGAATGATTTTGACCAAATTAAACATAAATAATAAATTGACCGCAACCCACATTTTCATTGTTGCTGAAAAAAAATAATTTATTGATTTGAAAAAAATGAAAAAAATAATCGAATATTATCAAAGGCAAAGAAAACATCACGACCAACAAAAGGGAAATTTTTTAAATTTTGAAAATAAAAATACAGTAAATTATTGGAGACATAATCGAATGTACTCCTTCATTAAACCAATTTTAATTAATGATAAAAAAGCAAAGTGGTTGACTGTGGGAGATGGAAAATATGGCACTGAGGCTCACTATATAGAAGAATTTTCTGGCACAGCTTTGGCAACTGATATCTCTACAAAATTACTTAAAATAGCAAAAAAAAGAAAATATATAAAAAATTACCAAAAAGCCAATGCTGAAAAACTGCCCTTTACAGAAAATAGTTTTGACTATGTTTTTTGTAAAGAATCTTACCATCATTTCCCCAGACCGATAATTGCATTATATGAAATGATTAGAGTGTCAAAAAAAGCTGTTATTTTAATAGAGCCCAATGACGTGATAAGAAGGGGTTTTTCTTGGAAAAGAGTTGCTGGAATAGAAGAGATTAAAGCTAAAGTAAATAAATTTGAAGTTTCTGGAAATTATGTTTATACAATATCAAGAAGAGAGCTGGAAAAAATCGCGTTGGGGTTGGGACTGGAAACAATTGCTTTTTCTGGTTTCGATGACCATTATATTCCTGGAATAGAAAATGAATTAATAGAAAACAATACTGTTAAATTTAAAAAAATTAAAATGATAATTTATCTACTCGATATTGCTTTTAAAATAGGCATTAGAGACAGAAGTTTATTGGTATCAATTATTTTTAAGAAGAAACCTAGTAAAAATCTAAAAAAAGCTCTGAAAAATTTTGGATTCAAAATTGAAAATTTGCCAATTAACCTCTATACCTAAAATGACTAAGAAAAAAATAAAGATACTGATTATCGGAACAACTGATAATAGCGGGGGAGCTGCTAGAGTTGGTTGGGATATTGGTCATGAGCTAATCAACAGAAAATATGACGTAAAATTCATTGTTGGTTATAAAAAATCAAACAAAAATTATGTTTATGATTTAAAAAAACCAAAATTATTATCTTGGCTTGATAAAAATACTAGATTTGATTTTACAGCTACCTTAAGGCATCTGAGATCATTTTTGCTAGCTAATAACATTGACTATGGAGCTAATACTGAAATTTTAGATCACCCTTGGTATAAAAGTGCCGATCTGGTGCACTGTCATAATTTGCACGGAAATTATTTTAAGTTAGAAATACTTTCTCAAATTGCTTCTGAAAAAAAACTTGTTTGGACATTGCATGACATGTCGGCCATTACAGGCAAGTGTGCCTATGTTGAAAATTCCAACGAATGGGAAAGTGGGTATCATAAATGCAGAAACTTAAATTCATACCCACCGATGCTTTGGGATAACACAAAATATATGTGGCAAAAAAAGAAGAATATTTATAAAAAAGCAAAATTATCAGTGGTTTCACCCTCATTATGGTTGGCTAAAATAGCTAAAAAAAGTATTTTAAAAAATCAAAATATTTTTGTAATACCAAATGGCATTGACACTAATATTTTTCATCCAAAAAATATTAAAAACATAAAAAGAGAACTTAATATTCCCGTGGATAAAAAAATTATTTTATTCATCGCGCAAGCTGGAAAAAAAGATTCTAGAAAAGGTTGGAAATATACCGCCTCAATAATTGATAAATATAGAAATGATGACTCTATTCATTTTATTTGTATTGGTGGAGGAGAAAAAAATAAAACCAAGAATAATATAACTTTTATTCCATTCATAGAAAAAAAAGAAGTTTTGGCAAAGTATTATTCAGCTGCTGACTTATTATTATTTACCTCATTGGCTGAAAACTGTCCCCTGGTTATTTTGGAAGCTATGGCCTGTGGATTACCGATAATTAGTTTTGATGTGGGCGGAATTAGAGAGTTGATTGAAAATAAAGTCAACGGATATATTGCTAATTATTTAGATACGGAGGATTTGAATAATGGAATTAAATATGTTCTAAATCTATCAATAGATGAAATAAAAGTTATGCGAAATAAAAATAGAGAAAAAGCTATCAAACAATACTCGATTAAAATCATGACAGACCGATATGAAAATCTTTATACTTCTCTGGTTTGATAACTTAAAACGTGGCATAATATTTTTCAAATGAAAAAAACTAACCAATCAATTTTTAATAAGATGGGACTATTTTTAGCTCCATTAATTTATAAAATATTAAACGTACTATCAGACATTAATATTTTGATAGGAAAATTAATAGCTAGTACCTATAAATTCACATGGCCATATATTGGAACTTCTTGGTTCGATCATAGATTTGACTACTTGCGAGGACCAGAAAATATATTCTGGTTGGAACGAGTTATTTATACCAATAATTTAATACATCAAGGAGATCTTATCTTGGATATTGGTTGCGGAGATGGAATCTATTCTGGTAAATTTTATTCTTCGATTGCTAAATTTGTTGACGCTATCGATCTTGATTTAAAAGCCATAAATCATGCAAAAAAAACATATCCTCAAAAAAATGTTAAATTTTCTAAAAAAAACATAGTAAATTGGACTCCCACTAAAAAATATAATGGCATATTTATGTTTGCTGTTATAGAACATCTCACTAAAAAAGATGGGCAAAAAGTACTTTCAAAAATTGGCAAAAGTCTTGCAAAAGGCGGTGTTTTCTTCGGTTCTACTTCCGTGTTTGAAGATCGTGGTTTCCATAATTTTGAACATGAAAATGAATTTGCTTCTGTTGTAATTTTAAAGAAATTCTTGTCTCAAAAATTTAAAAGTGTCAAAATTACCACCTCAAACTGGCCAGGAAGGTTAGAGTGCTATTTTGAGTGCAGACAACCAAGATAATTACCTATGAAACTCCATTCCATTCCCACTGGACTCAAGCAATCAGCATTTACTATCATCGGTAATGGTTTGAGTGCTGGTTTGTCTGCTCTAGCGATCATTTTCATCATTCGTTTGCTTGGCCCTGAAAAATATGGAGAGTTTAGTGTTGGTCTCGCTATCGCTTTAATCTTAGTCAAATTAAATGATTGGGGATTGAACACGGCTATTTTGAAATATGCTTCGGGCAATAAAAATCAAAAAGAACAAAATGACGTTTATTCTCTAACAACCAAATATAAATTAATTCTTTCGTTGGTAATTTCCATCATCGGACTATTGTCTTATCAATATATAAATAGTTTTCTTGGACTCAAAGAGCCACGAATTATCTTGGCTGCTTTTACTTTTGGTCTGTTTACTACTTATTACGAACACCTCCTAAATATATTACAGTCACTACACTCTTTTTTTAATGCTGTGGCCATTAATACCATCCAGGCTATAGCCAAACTAGTGGGTAGTGGCCTATTTTTTATTTTAATAGTTCAACAAACTATGCCTCTTTTTTTGTGGTATTTATTCGCTCCTTTAATTCCAGTGTTATTAACTCGTTGGCTCTTACCTTCTTGGATAAAAATAAATTTATCAGTCAAAAACTTAAAACTTCAACAAAGAATTTGGTCATTAACCAAACATTCTTCAATCGCCCTGATTTCTGCCGGCATTATTGAGAATATTGATATTTTGTTTCTGCAAAGCAATTTAACTACTTATGAAACTGGATTGTATGGAGGAGTTTCTCGAATTGCTATGTTATTTACACTGATAGCCTATTCCTTAGCCAACGTGCTCAATTCCAGGGTAGCTCGCTATAAACTTAAAAAACATTTGGCACCATATCTTAAAAAATCATGGGGGGTGGTTTTGTTGTCATTATTGGGCTTTTTGATCTTCATCCCCATAGCCAAACCATTAATCCATTTCACCATTGGTCAAGAATATTTGAATGGCCTACCAGTTTTATTGATGTTGACTGGAGCTTCATTTCTAGCTATCGCCAGCATGCCTTTTATGGCTCTGTTTTATAGTTTCGAAGCTGACTGGTATTTTTCAATCAGTGGCATTTTACAATTAGTCATCATCTTGATAGGCAACGCTATCTTTGTGCCAATTTTCGGCTTAGAGGCGGCTGCTTGGACTAGATTGGCCACCAGACTATTCCTCTTTTTGTTTACTATGTTGCTGGGACAATATTTATATTTCAAACATTATGGCAAACAGACAATTTAAAATATTGGTTTTTTTAAAAACTCATTGGCAGATTTTTTTGGTTGGATTTGTTTATTTATTTTTAACCCTACCAGCTCTATTGGACAACAATCATTTTTTATATAATTTGGAACCTTATCCCGATGGAATGCTTTACGCTTTGAGTGGTAGAAATGCTGTCTTGGGTAGAGAGTTTGGTTTAATCAGCGCTTACAGTTCTATTGATCATTGGGTGCCACCGATGTATTCGTGGGTGCTGGGAGCCGGTTATTTATTGTTTGGCACCACACTTGGCTCTTTTTATTTTACCAATGTTCTGTTGCAACTGACTGGTTTAATTTTTTTATACCTTATTTTGCATAAAACTACCAAACATTGGTTTACTACTTTTCTAGGACTAATTATTTATTTGTCACATTTGGTTTTAATTTGGTTGCCTACTTTACCAATGGGGGAAAATCTAATTGTTCCATTATTCTTAATACTTATTTTTAGTTTATTTGAAAAACGACAATGGCTAAAATACAGTTTGTTATTTTTTTCTTTGGGGGGATTATTTTTTACTCGTTATACCACTATTGGCACTGTTATAGCTGGACTGCTAATTCTCTCCATTCAACTGTATCCTAAACTTAATAAAGGCTGGCGCTTGATAATTTTCTCGACCATTCCAATGGCAGTAATTGCTTTTGAATTGTTATTAAGATTCAGAGGAATTCGCATTTGGGGAATTATCAGATCCATTGTTAACGGGAATAATCTTAATTTTTCATTAAAATTTCTACTACCAAATCTTATGACTTATATGCAAATGTTATTTTGGGGAAAAGGTTGGTATTTATGGTTGCCAATCGGCATTTCTACTGCCATTTTGACTGGATTGTTTTTGTTTGCTATCTATTACTTTTTCAGAACCAAAAAATTTACCAAAGCCAATCTTCTTTTATTTTTCTTTTTAGCGCAATTGCCGGTGCAACTATTTTTTTATGTGGCCGATGCTCGCTATTTAATCCTGACTATTCCGCTCATTGCTCTAGGAACCAGCTGGTTAGTAGATCAAGAGTTTTCTAAAAGACAGTGGCTATTTTGGTTTGTAGTGGGAGGAATATTCATACAATTATTTACTCAAAAAACCCTACTCAAAGAAATTATTGGCAATAACCTACTTGGTCGTTCTACAGCTTGGCAGTATGAATCTATTCAACATTTTAATCAGGTTTTGACTAAAAATGATTTACTAATTACTGCTCTGCCTCCTTTTTTAATAGATACCTATCAAAATCGTGATTATCGGCCGTTGCCTCTCTCTCAAACTCAAGAATTTATGCAAAAAAAACAATATGTTTGGGGAGAAGATATCGATTATGAAGAATTGAAACTGACTTATCAAACTTGGTTGAAAGCTGGTAGAGCAATCTATATTAGTAATGCTTACATCACTCATCAGCAATCAGTCATCAATGATTATGAGAACTATAAAGAAGATTTTAGTTTTGAGCTAATTTCAGAAGGCTGTGAGCAAGCCTGCAATATTTATCGGCTAACAATTCACTAGTTAATTTTGTGGAAAACCTATTTTGAGACACTCTTGTAGGTTTTTGGTAGGATCTGCCCAGTAAAGATTAGGGTGAGTGCTATCTTGAACATAACAGCGATCAAGCACTGTTTGATAATCAAAAACATTCTTTTCAAATTCTGAAACATTCATATCTGTTGCCTGAGTGGTATAGACAATGACAGCGGGAGGATTGTTTAAAAGATCCTGTCTATATTCTGCTTGTTTGCTTTCTGGCAAAATATTGGCCATAAAAAATCGGCTACAAGGTTGACGTTGGGCATAATAATAGTTAGTGCCCACACCCCAACCATAAACAGACATCATACAAGCTGAAGATTGAGTAGTTTCTTTAATTTTTGCTTGAACACCCAACGCTTGTTTATTATCTGCTTTTTTCCATAATGCTTGATGCTGAGTAACACTGTAATTTTGCATGGCTTGAATTTGTTCTATAAAAAATTCTTTTTTGGGAAAAATTAATAAAGTCATACCAACAAGAATTAATAATTGTCTGACTTGTTTATTTTTGAACAAATTAAATGAAAATTGATCAATGAAATAATTAGTCAGTAATTTGCCCAACATAGCCAATAAAAGCAAAAGGGGCAATAAGATTGGTATTTCATATTTATTACCGAATCTTCCTTGTAGGGCAGCGCCCAATACCGCACTCAACCAATAAAAAGCTACTATCGAATAATAAAAACCTTTGTTGGAAACCTTTAATTTGAGCGTGAGAGAAAAAAGCTGTTGTTTTTTGTTAAGCAAAACACTTTTAACAGTCGTACTCAACCAATGCAAAATAAATAGAGATGTCACTGCTAGTAACAAATAAATAGGATATTGGATAAAAATAAATCGATCTTTAGGAAATTGAATAGCAGGATACAAACGATAACCAATTTCTTGCGGACTGAGCGGAAACTGAGCAGATTTGATTGCTGAAATTTCTCCATAGGCTATGAGCGAGCGCGTTAATAACAAATAACCAACCAAGATGCCAATAGCTAAAAATATACCTTTGCTCATTGCTGTTAAAAACGATCGTATAGCGGACATCCCTTCATGTAACTGAATAAAAAAATGAGGAATTAAAACTAGAATAGTTGGTGCATAAACTTCCTTCATTTGACCAGCTAAGATTAGAAAAAAACTAGCCCAGAAAATGTTTTTATGACTTTTATCAGTTTTTAAAGCAAACCAAACTCCCATTAATGTAAACAACAAGCCATTAATCTCTGAAGGGAAAAACTGACTCTGCACCGTGTTAGAAAAAAAACAAAGTCCAAAAATCAAAAAGAGCAATAATTGTTCGATTGGTTTAAAAATCTTGCCAATAATTTTCCAAGTTAAAATCAAAATACCGATCAGAGTAAAAATAAATAGAATATGAAAGGATTGTAGCGATCCTCCAAACCACCATCCCCAAAGAGTAGTCATCATCATCAATCCTGGTGGATTGATGTTCCAATAATCTGCATAAGAATTTCCCAAGTGCCAAACGGCAGCCATGCTTTGCAAGGCCCAAGAAACAAAATCCGTTCCCAATAATGGTATGACTAGTGCGTGAAAGCTTTCTAAAATAAGCCAGATAAATCCGGTAATCACGGCAATGATCGTCATAATATTTATTTTTTTCATTTCTCCACCACCAATAAATTATTCATACCACATTCAAAATAGTGATGTTCAACCTGAGATTGATCAACACCTTTGGGTAAAAGCTTTAGTAAGCTCTCTCGATTAAAATATTGTTGATGCTCTTCGATTTCTCGACGAGAAATAAGGCCAAGTTTGAAAGATAAAAATTCCAAAACTTTTTGGGCGTGGAAAGAGGGAGCGGTGAGAATGAGTTTTCCGCCAGGTTTAAGAGTGCGATAGGCTTCGGCCATAATCTCGCGCGGATGATCAATGTGTTCAAAAAAAGCAAAGGCCGCCACCACGTCTGCAAAGTTATTTTTGAGAGCAATTTTTTTGACCAAAGGCTGATTGACGATGCTGATTTGGCGGTATTTTTTAAATTTGGTAACCAGTGAGTTGCTAATCAAAGGATCGACACCGGTGTAATGTTTGAGCTTGATGTTGTGCTGTTTGGCAAAATGATAAAAACGAAGTTGCGATCCACAACCTAAATCCACGATCACTAGGGGTTTGTAAGAGGGGATATGTTTAATTGCATATCGAAAACGTAAAAAACGGACTAATGGTTCTAGCAAGGCTTCTTCAAAAATCGGCATTTTTAAAATATTCCACCATCATTTTTAAGCCATTTACAAACTCAATTTCTGGTTGCCAATTTAAGAGTTGTTTGGCTTGACTGATGTCTGGTTGACGACGAGCTGGATCATCAATGGGCAGTTCAGTAAAAGTAAATTGGGATTCTTGCGCACCATGCACAGTCTGCCAAACCAATTGAGCTGTTTGTAAAATGGTGAATTCATTTGGATTACCCAGGTTGACTGTGGCGCCACTGGCTTGATCGCTCTCTGCCAAACGCAAAATACCTTCTACCAAGTCACTAACATAACAATAAGAGCGCGTTTGCTGGCCGTCGCCGTGAATGGTGAGTGGTTTTTGGTGCAGGGCTTGGGAAACAAAGTTGGTCAGGACTCGTCCGTCTTTGGGGTTCATGCGTGGGCCATAGGTGTTGAAGATGCGTATAATGCGGGTATCTAGGCCAAACTCGCGTTGATGAACGCCGCAAATTGTTTCACCCAAGCGCTTGCTTTCATCGTAACAAGAACGGGGGCCGTTAGGATTGACGTTGCCCCAGTAACTTTCTTTTTGCGGATGTTCTAGTGGATCGCCATAGGCTTCTGAACTGCCGGCATAAATAAACTTGCCTTGCGGATTGGTTTGCTTGAGATATTGCAGTAAGTGATCGGTGCCGATTGAGTTAACTAAATAAATTTCGCGAGCAAACTTGCGGAAAAAGGGCGGGCTGGCCGGTGAAGCAAAATGAAAAATAAAGTCAAACACTTGCGTTTTGAGATAAGTTTCTGGATCGTGACTGACGTCGGCTTCGATAAAAGTGAAGTTAGTAGAGGAATTGAGAAATTTGAGATTGGTCTGGTCACTAGATACAAAATTATCAACCCCAGTGACTACGGCACCTTCATTAAGCAGTGCTTCAGACAGGTGAGAGCCAATAAAACCCGTTGCTCCAGTGACTAGGATTTTTTTATTGGTAAATCGTTGCATACTCAAAATTGTAACAGAAAAAGTAGCAGAAAATTATTTGAACTGAATCACTAGCTTGGCGTCAAAAGCCTTGGCCACTTTTTTGAGGAATTTGAAAGAGGGATTGGCGTCACCAGATTCCAAACGGGAAATGGCGGATTGCTTGGTACCAATTTTGTCTGCAAGATCTTTTTGAGTCATTTTTTTCTCTAAGCGTTTGTCGATCATTTGACAGATTAAGTCATATTCAGGCTGAAGCTCATCGAAGGCGACCTTAAATTTTGGATCAGCCAGCCATTTTTTTTCAATTTCAGACCAAGGAATGTAGTCTTTAAGAGTATATTTTTTCATGATTCGTCATTATCACATATATGTTATTTATTTGTCAAGAGTTTAAGTCGCTTGCTTGCTATCTTTAACTCTTTCGATGGAATTTTATTTGATTTCTTTATAAAACCATGAATTATGTATGCCTCTTGATTAATAAAACTATAAAACAATCTTACATTCAGTTCTCCTCTAACTCTAAATTCATAAAGATTTATAGCAATTTTCTTGGTTTGAGGCATACTTAATAGGTATCCATAAGTTTTGAGCAAATAAATTGACTTCCCAATATGAACTCTGGTTGATTCCGGCAAATTTTCAATAAATTTTCTACAAAGAGGATGAGTGTGAACTTTAGTCATAACAATTTTGCTTGCTTCAAATAAATATAAGCTTCAAACCGTAACATCAATCTGACACGCGCGCCGTTTCGCGGTATCATAAAAGAGTGAAGAAAGACTCATTACTTTGGTTGATTTTAATTTTTGCTCTACTTTTGCGTTTGCCACTGCTTACTGGCTCTTTTTGGCTGGATGAGGCGGCCCAAGCACTGGAAAGTGTGCGACCATTCAGTCAACAACTGGAAATTATTAATGATTTCCAGCCACCTCTTTTGCATTATCTGGTGCATTTCGCTGCCAAGGTCACTATTACCGAGTGGTGGTTGCGCCTTTGGGGAGCTTTAATTCCAGGTTTGGTGACGATTTGGGCAACTATTAAATTGGGTGAAAAATTATTTAACAAGCAAGTGGGTTTAACTGCTGGATTACTATTGGCCACTTCTTCATTTCATGTTTTTTATTCTCAAGAACTACGACCATACAGTTTGCCAGCCATGTGGGCAATGCTCAGTACTCTTTTATTGTTTAAAAAAGATTTTAGTTGGTGGCAGTTTGCCGGTATCACCATCTTGGGTCTTTATTCAAGTTATTTATACCCATTTTTGCTCTTACCTCAGTTATGGCTGATTGGCAAACAACAAAGTTGGGGGAAAGCCATCAAGATTACAATTGCCAGTAGTGTGGCATTTGCACCTTGGCTACCAACTTTCTTTAAACAATTGAGTGCTGGGCAAGTTTTAAGGACGGAAATACCTGGTTGGGAAACTGCTGTGAGCACACCCCAATTGAAAGCTTTGGCTCTTGTGCCTCTCAAGTTTATTTACGGTGTTTTGGATCTGCAATTAACTCCTGCTTTCGCAATTAGTGGCTTGAGCTTGGTGATAGTAATTGGTTTTGCTTGGTTAAATGGTCAACAGCACAAACAGCAACTTAGCAGTCTAAAGTCATGTCTGCTAATTAGCCTCACTCCTTTGTTGGGTAGTTGGCTGATTTCATTTATCGTGCCCATCGTGCAACCCAAACGTTTGCTTTTTCTTCTGCCGTTTTTTTATTTATTGATTGCAGCGCCTCTGGCCAATAAAAAAACTCCTTTCAAAATTGCCCTGATGCCGGTGGTATTTTTATTAGCCATTAATTTAATTAGTCTTTTTACATATTGGACTGAACCTCAGTTGCAACGAGAGAATTGGCGAGGGCTCAAACAAGAAATGATGCAAAAATTTCCAGCCGACGCTACTGTAGCGATTTTTTCTTTTGATAAGGCTTTTGCGCCTTGGCGCTGGTATGAACCTGAAACCCTGGCTAGTTTGACTACTGGTCAGAAAAACATCAATCAAGTGACAGATTT